>Ga0208744_1000059_pt1 | contig 53112 bp, 73 predicted proteins | sample CryBogCBH24Aug09_FD_184620 | JGI IMG/M metagenome (GOLD analysis project Ga0208744, IMG submission 184620) | Freshwater microbial communities from Crystal Bog, Wisconsin, USA - CBH24Aug09 (SPAdes) (version 2) | ecosystem: Environmental > Aquatic > Freshwater > Lake | place: Crystal Bog...
TGGTACAACATGACAATTATATGCCGCTAACTCTTCCATTTTAAAATTTCGTATAGCAACACGATTTGTCGCACAATTAATTATAGAAGTATTGAATTGATGTTGCGCACCACTAAAAATTATAATATCTTTTAAAGAAATATTAGTTTTTTCTATAATATAATCAATAATAAATTTATAATCATATTTGTATGTTGGTGCTTCATCTTTGTGTTCAAATAATATTTTAAATTTATAATTTTTATTTTCTGCAGATTTTTTGTATTTTTTTATAAGATTAATTAAATTCTTATCATTGGCGTCAATAGTATTTTTTACTTTATTAATATCAAAAACTTCATACTTGGATATAACAAATAAAAAATTATTTTTAAAATTTAATTCATCCAATAATCTTGCAAAATCATGTTCATTGCCATAAGTTAAACTACTGCAATACACTACATAATTTTCCTTATCAGCAATTAACATTGCTGTTTTGATAGGAAACTTATCATTATGATTATTGGTCATATAGTAGTTATGACTTTGCTTTGGTGCTCACACGAATTGGTGCCTTGCCACTGCCGCCAGTATCTTTACCGCCACGACCTGCTGCGTTTTGTGCTTTGCGCTTACGAGTAACTGCACTCTTCTTTTGCGCAGCACTCATGCTACGTGCTTTTGCTGCTGGAACACATTTAGCATAACCACTCTTGCTACCACTGGTACCGCATGGGGGATGCTTACCACCAACTTTCTTGCCAATATTAACCCACTTGTCCTTAAACCACTTATGAAGATTGCCGCTTGCTTCTGGTAGCACTAAATTACCACAGTGCATGCAATAATCAACTTGTTCAAGTAGCACACTTTCTGTAATTGGGTCACAGCGCAGTTCTGTACTTTCTGTGGCCATTTCTGTTGCGATTTTTTTCTTATATACGTATAGTTTGTAACCTGAACTATCATCGTTAAAAATTTTATTCTGTTGAACTGGATCGGTTACAGCCTTAAAACCCATCTGCTCAAAGAATTTTGCTGCCCTATCATATAATTTAATTCTGCTTAATTCGTTTGATTTTGCGCCCATGACAATTACTTCGGCATTGGGATGTCTTGCAATAAAGTGATTTAAACAATAGGCAACACCGTTAAATATTTTAAAAACAGTATCCTTTTCAGTTCCAGTTGCAGCATGGGTATCGGGTCTTGACTGTGTTTTATTTTCGAAAGCCAATACATAATAATTTTCATTATATTCTTTAAATGTGACTTCAATTTTGGTTTTACCAACAGTGAAATCATAATCAGAACCGTAATTATCTGCATACACGTCAAAATTTTCTGGCGCTTTATTTACATCAATAAATTCTTCAATTTCTTCGCTTTCGTTCTTGACGCAGTTTGGGTATGTCTTGCCAAACATCTTCTTGTTACCTTCTTTGTGGTAACCTTTCCAACATGCTTCACCAAGAACATCTTCCATCTTCATTTGGATTTATTTCCCCAATTTTTAGCACCAGCCTTACGGCACTTAACTAGCGCACCACTTGCGTAAGCACTTGGCCATACTTTGTAACGGCTCTTTACTTTATAATAGCAAGCATCCTTCTTTTCATCTACACGAGATTCTGGTAGCATAAGTCCGCCACAATGCGGGCAACTTTCTTCTACATGGTCGTGTGCGGCACTGCCAACAATTTCATTATAATTGTCCATGCAAAGATAATCGTGGTGCTTGGATAATTTAATCATCTTTTCAGCAACATCATGCAAATCTTCATCGGTTTTTGCATCTTCACGAGCATATTCCATCATACGTAGCAGTAGCGGAATATCCATACTAACTGTATCGGTTTTGTCTGCTTCGCTTACAATCTGCCTAATACGCATTACTTTTTGCCTTTAGGTTTTTTACCACGTTTTTTCATATTAATAGCAATAGCTGCTTGCTGTGCAAGATTCTTTGCTTCATCTAACATACGCATGATATCACGACTGTTAGCACTTTCCGTACCACTTGCCATGTATTCATGGTCATCAAAGTTTTCCATTTCTTTCTTTAATGCTGCACGTTCTTGCGCTGATAGTATGCCATATGCTTTCATAATGCTTTTGATATCGCCTGACACTGGTGCTGCTGCTCCACCTGCTGCTCCACCTGTTGGTGCTGTAGTGGGCGCTGCCGCTCCACCTGCCGCTCCACCTGCTGCTCCACCTGCTGCTGGCGCTGTTGCTGGCGCTGTTGCTGTAGGAGCAGCTTGTTTTGGCGCACGGGACCCACGAGGGAATGGAATTTTCATATTCTTAAATGTAGTTTTAATTATTTCATCGCTAACGCCTTGCTTGCGTAAAAAGTCAAGAACTACTGCACTATCAACGCTTTTAGATTGCCCGCTGTATGAAAAACCAGGACCGTTTTTCCATGCATTGTTTAGCTTGTCTGCAGTAACTTTATTGGCTAAATTGCTGCCAATCGTGCTTACTTTATTACCAATAGCACTACCAATATTTTTCAAGCCTTGAACAAAACCAGCTTCTTCAATTTGATGGAAAATTACAGGAACTGCGCTTTCAAATACCCACACGCTGCGAGCGCCATCATCAAGTACGCCTTCACGTAAGAACCAATCTTGCATTGTAGCATCACGATCTACATATTGGCTGCTATTTGTAACTTTCTTAGCACCTGCGGCTGCTACTCGCTTTGCAGTATCTGATGCTGTACCAACACCACCTTGATAAATTGGATTACCCGTTGGCTTTGGAATTTTAAGTGTAGCGCCAGCACGAATTGCATCTGGGTTATTAGCATATTGTGGATTTGCATCAACTAAATCTTTTACACTTACATTATATTGTTTAGCAATAGTGCTTAAATTAGAACCATTTGGCACCTTCATAGTAGTATAATCTTGCGGACCTAAATCAGTACCAGCACGATATCCTTGAACACCTGATACATTATTTTGTGCTGCAGTTGTATCATACGGACCACCATCAGTACCAGCATGATATCCTTGAACTCCTGATACATTATTTTGTGCTGCAGTTGTATCATACGGACCACCATCAGTACCAGCATGATATCCTTGCACCTTTGATGGGGCAGGAGCGGCACCTTTAAGATAACTTGCTAATTCACGACCAAGACCAGCAGCACCAGCAGTAACACCGCCCTTAATCATAGCAGCACTTAGTTTATCGCCTTGTAGCAGACGATCTGTCATCTTCATAAGACCCAACACTGCAATGGGAGCAGCACCACCAGTTGCTAAGCCAACGACTGCAACAAGTGCGCCATAGATTAGATTTTGAATAATTGGATGCTTTTTAGCAAGCGCACGATACGCATAAACATGCTTAGCAAGACCTTCGTCACCACCAGTAGCATCTTTTAGTTTTGCAGCCATACTATCAAAAGCATTATCAAATCCTTTAACTGGACCTAAATTTCCAATTTTAGAGATAATACCTTGATATGCATTATTTACAGCAGCGCCTGCTTTGCCAGCAACATCTACGCCTTTGCCAAGCGCAGTTCTGTTAGTGCCACTTGCTCTTGCGCCTTGCTCAATTGCACCAAAAAGCGCAGTAATCTGCTCTGGACTTAGTTTTGCTTCACTAATCGCACGACCGGCACTAGTCCAACTTTCCATTAGCGGATTAAAATCTGCTGCTTCAAATAACGCTGTTGTATTCATCTTAATTGCTTCCTACCATTTTTTTGCCGGGCGGACCCTTGTCGGTACCTTTCCAATATCCAGTAAATTTTGGACCAGTTTGACCTTTGCCTTCTACTTTACGCTTTTTCTTTTTCTGATTATAGGTTCCGCCAAATAGCGAACCAACATTATTGCTGCCTGCACCACCATTCATTGCGCCAACTGCAATACCACCAGCACCGCTTGCGCCAGCACTTGCACTTTCACCGATTACATGAAAACCTGCTTGTTGTTTGCTTTTAACTTGTGTGCTTGGCACCATAATAGCCTGACCTTGCACATTGCCATTGGTATCAATCTTTGCCATTTTTACCATGCCAGGAGTCTTAGTAGCGCCTGGTGGTGTATTTGGCTTACCGCCTGGTGTGCCATTGTTGGCAGTAGGTTGTGGTGTTCCCATTTGCTGACCTTGAGGTGGTTGTAATTGACCTGGTACTTGTGGGTCTTCCATCATTTCTTCTTCTGGATAGCGCATTTCATAATCCATATAATCAAATACGCTTTCAATATAATCTGCAGCACGAGTTAGTTTGCGCTGCACCCATCCATCTAATCCTTGTTCTTCACCAACATTCTTTAGCAGTTCGTGCAACATGATTGCTAACTTTGCTGTGCGATAAAGATCAGCACGAGCCATATGAACTTCATTATCACGTGGTTCTTCACTATAATTTGAACCCATTGAATATGAACGTTGTGGCTGACTTACAATCTCACAATCACATTCATCAAGACTTGTAATAGTTTCTGGTAATTTAATAAGATAACGACCAGTAGGCAATTTCCATACAGAAGTTCCACGAAAACGTTGTAATAATTTTTCTGCATCATCGTAATTTACAATGACAGGACGATCATCCTTGTATAATATTTTTCCATATACTGAACTGTCATGAACTTTGTAGTTACTCATCTAAGATATCCTTTGAATTATTTATTAGTTTGAGGTAATCTGTATTCTATAATCTGTAGATGAATATGTAAAAGTGTTGCCCATACCATTTACTAATCTATCTTTATTGATAAAAAATCTAGCAATTTTTATTTTTTTGTTGCCTATGTTTTGTATATTAACTTTAATATTTTTTATATGTTCATACGAAAATATAAATCGTTCAACGAGCATTTTGTCACTTGTAATTGCGGGAAAAACACGTTCTACAAATAATTGATTATTTGCTGTTATTCTATAAACAATATCACCTTTAACATAATCGTATGTTTCGGGATATAAAACTATAGCAATTTCAATTTCTTTTTCTTCTAACAATTAAACACCGCAACTAAATCCTTATATAATTTAGTGCTACGTGCTCGCTCTTGAAGATTTTCACTATTTTTTATCTTATTGATTTTGGCACTCAAGCGGCGTAAATCGCTGCGAGTAAGTTTTCTGCGCATCTTCTTGCGTAGAAACGATAACGCCTGTCGTTTTAAATTGACAGGCGGTTGGTATGTTGTGGCGTGTTGGAATTCTTCCCAAAGTTCGGTAACTTCATCCCAAGTGTCAAGGGTTTGTGTATCATACATAGTAGTTCCCTCATGCTAATTCTCCCTGTTTAGCAAAACGCTTAAGTGTTTTGGCAACACGGGCGAAATCTCTATCATCATATTTGATACCAATACCACCAGCCATCTGCCATGCCGTTATGTTTTTACCATAGTCATCAACAAGAATGTTGGAAACGCCACGTTCATTGGTAGCAAACTGTGCTTTATTATGTGTTAATTCAATTCCGCTTGGCAACATGTCATTGAAATGCATATTAATCCAAGCACGTTTTCCACTTTCGCTGCGACTGTCGCCAGCCAGTGGAGTAGAACAAATATAATATTCACCAAATGTTTCTTTGACAGTGCGAACAAGTTCCCTTGCATGAGGAAGTAAGGGAAGGTCTACCCAAAATGTAGGATGGTCTCGCACAAGTTGTAATTTGGCTTCTGGGTTATCAATATCTTTATAGTGGTCTTTGCCATCAAGCCTAGCCCACTCACCAAAGAAGTCAGCCAATACGCCATCCATGTCTAGATAAACTTTGAACTCTGTTTTGACGACTTCATCTATACGCATGCGATTATTTATCCTGATTTTGACCATGCTACATCATAGCATATTCTGTGGATAAGTCAAGTATTATCCAAAAGAATGGACACGGCGCTCAACTTTGGATACCCATGCCTTACTAGGCTTTCCATGACCTTTATAGTATTGTAGCGGCTTGCCAGTTGTTTTACTGACAAGCGCCCAACGACCTTTTACTTTTTTCAATGTTTCGGTTATAAACTCGTGTGCTCTCATGATAGTTGCCCTACGCTCCAACCAGTTAGTCCAGCACCATTTGCTAGCGGTGTAAAATGGCGCACCGCATCTTGATAAGAATTAAAAGTTCCATTTTCTGATATCTGTCTACCTTGAACAAATAGCGCATACTCACCACGCCCACCAGGATTTGCAATTCTAGGTCTAGGTGCTGGTGTAAGTTCAGCAGCAGGTTGATTTACAATAGCCTCGCCTGGTCCCATATAGAACAATTCTTGTTCTTGGGTATCGGGATCAACAGCAAACATCTGAATACCATTAATGCCACCCAATGTGCCACCCCAACGCACCGAACTGCTATTGCGTCGTTGAATATCATTAGCATGCTCTTTTGCTTGTTCTGGATCGTTGTAAGTAAATGAAGTAATGGTTTGTCCAGTATCTGTGTATTTTAACAGATACTTTACAGCACGACCTGTAGCAGCACCAGAAGCAGTTGTATTTGATTGTGCCGCTTGTGGTGGCAGTGATGGCACACGGTCTTCGCCTCTACTAGTAATACGCATCATTTCATCACGCAAGTATTGTAGTGAATATTCATCTAATAGTAGAACACCAAAACGATCTGCTCGCAAACCACTTACGCCCCAATGTTTTTCAGCCGCAGGAGCAGCCATCTTTACTATTTCACTTTGATATGTTGAATACATTTCAACCTGTGGAATAAACACTATTGTTTTACTGTCCATTTCATTTGGATTAGTAGAATAGTATTGAACACGAACCATACTGTAGCCAGGGTAACGCAGACTTACATCAGCAAGTGGCATCTGACGGTCATGGGCAAACTTCACTGCTGCCTCAATCATATCATATGGAGCAGTGCCATTGATTTTTACTACTTGCTCGCCGTCTTCATTTTCCAAGAAACCATCAACTGGTCCGCTGCCTATCGGTGCAATAGGCTTACGACGCTCTTGGGCAGTGCGTAATTCTTTAACAAGTTGTTCTTTGTCAATAGCGCCAGCAGTGTATTTGGCAAACAATTGCATAGTATTGTCTTTTTCACCTATACCAGCACTTACAAACTTATACAGTTTCTTTTGATATTCTCTGCTTGCATCTTCAGTATCAGCAGCGGCACCTATGACACGAACATAACGCAACATAGTATTGCGAATTTTTTCATATTGTTCAAAATAGTTACCACCAGCACTGCGGAACTCAATATAATTTGGCTTGATATTCACGCTAACATAACGGTCGCCACGAGGAACCAATAGTTTATTGATTTCTTTTTTGGCAATATCTTGCAATCCACCACGCATCTTATCAAGGATTGCTGGTACATTCTTTCGGGCATTTCTACCACGCACTTCACGCTTTGCTTGATCAAAACTACTCTTAGTCCATCGTGAACCAGCACGACCAAATGCTTTAAGCACATACTCATCACCAAGCAACATGATTACTTTAAGATGGTCAATGTTTTCTAAGGTTTGATTAGGGATACTAACACCAATATGGAAACCTGTTGTGCGGTTTGTATAATAATCATTGCTCTTTGCCCAATCAAATACATTCTCTAACGCAGCCAAGCCATCTTCTAGGTTCATTGGAGGTGATACAAGTTCAATACCACCATCGCCATCATCATTTGGACTATCTAGCGAACTATCTGGTTCAAATATCCAAGTGCTTTCATCACGAGTTGCTCCGTGATATCCACTGCTTGCTCGTGCTTTATAACCAGTTGTGCGTCTAAAATCATCAACAACATCACCAATGTCTGTGGTTGGTTCTTCTCTACTTCTGCTATATGTATAATGCGGCCAAGTTAGCGATTCACGAGTATTGCGATTTACCCAACGCATCCAATCATACATGTCATCAATGCTATTACGACTTAAGAATCTGCCCCAAGTATATTCTTCGTTTTCTTCCATCCAATTGGTGCGAACATTATCTTTGGCATCATCAAGTTCTCGCTCACTTGCCTCGTCCATAGGCGTATCGCCTAATTCTTCTTGAACTGCGTCTTTGTAATCATCAGTGCCTTCAAATTCATTATCATAGGTTTCATATTGGTATTCACTAAATGCTTCATAGAACGATTCTAATGCACTTTCAACATCACTGCGAGTATTGTAATCGCTAACAAAAAAATCCATAACATCACGCTGACGATCACGATATGAAGCCGTGCCAGGAAAATCCTCATTGGCATCCATATCCTCTTCTTCTTCCTCATCGCCTTCTTCACCGCCAAGACCAGGAATATACATTTCGGTTTCAAATCCAACCTTCATGCTCTTGGCAAATGGAGTATCAGCAAACTTTTCAAGAGATGTAGGACTCATATTGATTTCGTTTAGGATACTTTCTTCAATACTTTCGTTACGAGGAGCAAGTTGAACTTCATAATCCTCATCACCAAGATGTTCATCTGACCAAGATTCAGCATAGCGTTCAGCACCACGAGGTGATGCTGCACGGAACTCGTGGACTACACCACCTCTGGCAATGATTTGGTATTTTACACCTTCCACAGCAGTAATGTTAGAAGATGTGGCTGTTGCATTTGCTGGAATAGCATTGCCCGTAATATCATAACCACGATCTATTTCTAACTGTGAATATTGGCGTGGTTGTTCTGGTTGTGCGGTTGGTTGAGGAATTACTTGACCTTGCGTATCCCATAGATTATTGTTGTTTGGTGATCTTATAGCAATACTTGCTAATGGTAGATTACGTTCTTGCGCAAATCTTTGGGCTGCTTGCGTTGCTGCGTAAAAACTTTGTGCTTGTGTTGCTAATAATTCTGTGCCATCGCTACGGTTTACAACAACATAGGTTGCTGCGCCACCACTGGGCAATTGTAGTGCTTGTGTACCAGCACCAGGTATTGGTGTATTTGAATCATCGTTTGCAAGGGATAAGAACCAATCGCTATCACGATAACCATATTCACGCGTCAGACGAGCAGCAATGTCTCGTGCTTGCTCATTATCTGGCGCACGAAACTGTGTAACCGCCTGCTGATTGTTTGATCTGCGGATAACATACATAGGTTGAATAGATGATACAGTTCGATCACCGCCAATTGATAATGGTTGGCGTGTTAGAATATCATCTGCTTGACCATCACGATCACGAGTATCTCTTAACGCTACTAGGTCAAATGAACGACCACTTGCTCGCACTATGCGTGTGGCAATATCATATACATCACTGTAAGTCATTCTTGGAGATACTACAAATGATTGCCATGGGTTGCCAGTTATACGACTGATAATCTGAAATGTAATACCACCAATCCCATCGTAATCTACATACGGTGTATCATCATCGTCACCACCACCAACATTTGGTTGCGGTGCTTTTGCTTTCTTGGCAAAATCACGCTTGCTTTGTGCTGTTTTAACATAACTTATAAGTGCTGCGCGAGGCATATTACCTGTTGCAAATGCTGTGAAATACTTGATAGTATCGGTTTCATCTTTTTTATCAGCAGTAAGCAGTTTGGCAAATTTCTTTTGGTATTCTTGGCGTTCTGCTTCTGGGTCAAGGGCAATGTTCATAGCATATACAACACGTAACAGTGTGTTTACTACTTCATCAGTATCCATATCAAGCCAGTTACCGCCTGGTGAACGAAACTCTACACGATTATCTTTTGTATTGATACTTGTAAACTTGTCAGTATAACCACTGTGAATAAGTTTGGATGCTACTAGATTTAAATTCTGACGCATCGCATCAACGGCTTTATTAGCCTTTTCTGGATTTTGTTTAATGAATGAGGCAATCTGTTCAAACGCACTACGAGCGTATGAATTACCAAGACGACCAAACTTTTCAAGAATATACTTGTCGCCTAAAAATAGTGCAAGTTTAACATAATCAAGTTTATCTAACTTATAACCTGGTATAGAGATGTTCATATGCAAACCAGTTTTATCATTGGTATAAGCATTGCCATCTTTTGCCCACGCCTTGACCTTATTGATTTGGTCAATCATAGTTGTGATATCAAGTGGTGGTGATACAAACTCTAAACCTTCGCCACCTTTGCCACGAGTAGGTTGTAGACTGCTATCTGGTTCAATAACATACGCATCGTTTGGCTTTGCTATGCCGTGATAACTGCCGCTCTTAATAGTCTTCATACCAACAGCACGACGGAAATCACCTACATCAACAGTAGAGCGAGTTCTGCGGTCATAATAATCAGGTTCAGTCCAGTTTGGCCAAGATAGCCCAAGACTGCTATTATTTGCCAAATTACTCATATATGCGCCACCATAGTTGTCTTCTAAAAATTGTTCAAGATAGTCGTCAATGTTATCGTCATCTTCAAGATTATCTACCCAAGTTTGGAAATATCGTGATTTAAACTCTTCATATGGATCAATCGTATCAATTTCTTTAAATAGTTCTGCTTGATTAGCATAATCACGACCATAACGTTGGTCAATAAAATCTTGAATACGGGCGCTAGTATAATTATCCCATAGCGGACCTTCAATATAATCGTTCCATGCGTCATGGATCAAAGCAGTTGCAAAGTTTACTTCACGACGACTATTGTGGTCGCCAACGAAGAACTGCGTAACATCTTGTACTAATGCACTAAAACTTGCGGTAGAAACACGCTCATCTTGGTCATAGTCTGGTTCGCTATCAAAGTCTTCATATGGATCATAATCATCATCTTCCTCTTCTTCAAGATTAGTGACGATAAGTTCAAATTCAAGACCTGCCTTGGCATTGGGAATCTTTGCCACTGCCGCACGAAGGGCTGACGGACTCATATTCACTTCATTTAGGATTTCTTCAAGGATTAGGTCTTTGTCGCTCATTTATATATTTACCGTTTTTAAGGTTTGCGTTGTTTATTCAAATACTGTACTTTTGCGCCATTTTCATCTGGTTCAACCTCACGATCCCAAGGAAATGTGGCTACCTGACGGTCAGGATAATCATTGCCGCCACCAACAGTTCCTATGATAGAACCAGCGTGTTCATTTTGTTGCGGTCCAAATTTCTTTATAAACTTTGCTTTGTCTTTTGGCATTTCGTAGTCTAATGAAATTTGGTTATCAATTCTGCCTCGCTCATCAACTATTATATCAACTGCAATATGCTTAAATCCAAGTGCAGTTTGTGCATATACACGATACATCTTTTTAAGGTCAGGCAAGAAACCTTGAACAAAAAACGAAACGGTTGCTTTTGCAAAACGCACATATCCAAGTTTAAATGCTTCTTCATATCCATCAATGTCTTTACTATAAAGCCATCCCAGATGTTCTTCCTTCGTAACATATTCAACTTTGCGATTAGGCAAAATCCAACCATGTGTTTCATTCGGGTCAAGTGCTTCTTCAATGCTTTCACTTTGTTGTGCTTCTGCATCCCACTTCTTGTGTAAGAATGTTAGCAAACCTTTTACATCGCTAGCACCGATTTTGCGCATTGCTGCAATAATTTTAGTTGCTGCTTCATAACCACTGTTGCCTGGCTTACGAGCATTGGTAATTTCATTACGTAACCCAAGGTCATCAGCAAACTGACCACCGCTCCAATAGGTTAAACTATAACGCAGTTTATTTGCTTCTTTGGATAACTCACTGCGTTTCTTCTTAAAGATAAGTTCTAACCAAGGAGCAAGATATTTCTTACCATTAAAGGTGCTTATATAACCAGTCTTCTTTTGACCACGAATTAAATCTTGGGCTTTGCTTACTGGTATTGCTCGTTTGGTGTCCTGTAACTTCCACGCATTTTCATTGCTATAAAGATAAGTTGGTAAGCCACGCTTCTTTGCTACAATCATTAACTGACGAGTAGTTGGGCTTGCAAATTCACCTGCTTCTTTAAGCAAAATATGAACGGCTGTAATAGCATCTGCTGGTATTGTTGGCTCACGTGAGAATACACGGTCTTCGCTTTCACTGTGCTTTTGCTTATCAAATCCTGCCCAATAGTCAATTGCTTTAACTGGATAACGACGATTAAACCAATTGCCATCAAGATTAAACATAACAGCAGTGCCGCCAGTAAATTCGTGATAACCGCCTACTTTGCTGCGAGTGGTAGATAAGAAATAGTTATAACCTTTTGGCGCATACTGATCTTCTACACTACCAGTAGAAATGCTCAACATAAACTCATTGTTTTTAAGAATGTTTAATGCTGCCCCTACACTGCCTGTATAGTGGAACAGCACTGGTGATGCTGCTTCGTCAATTTGTGATTCTGCTACTAATTCATTCTTTGTGATAGATTTCATAATCGGTAGATAGCGTGGTTGAACTTTTTCCATATCTTCACGATGTATGTCAAGATGACCTTTGCGAATAAGTTCTGCGTGATACATAAAATCACCAAAACCATCTTCTTCTTGTGAAATATGTTGATTGGCATAGTCTTCAAGTTCTTGTGCTATTGCCAACATGTTGCTATTTGGTTCAATAGTTTCATCTAAATCTTTACGATGACTGCGCTTGTAATATGAACACCAACCATTTGGCGCAATCTTACCACTAACAGCCGAACAACCATGAGGAGGACGCCACATAGTGCAATGATCACAACGTTGACCATTGCGAGGCATATCCTGGTACTTTGCTACGGCTTTGGTTGATTTTTCTGCTGCTTCATCTAAATTTTCATTTGCCAAGTCAGGAGCAACCATATAACTGTTCTTGGAACCTGGTGGAAATTCAAAACGTTCCATGCCTTTCTCACGAGCAGCGGCACGAGCCTTCTTGAACATTAGCGTCCACCAGCGGCGATTAGCATAATCTTTATTGCCCATATAGGCTTTTGGATCAGTAATGCGCAACTCTGCCCATTGGTCAGGAGTTAGGTCTTCATCTAATTCATACTTTGGCAAACCATATAAATCAAGGTCTGTGCCGTGTGTAGAACCATAATCGGTATCGTCCTTATTAGGTTCATATGGTTTGCGACCACGTTTTACAAGTTTAGGATTATCGCCCCAATCGCCACCAATGCCTGGTGCTTCGGTAACAATGCCCATTGCCTTTAACATAGCACGAGCAACTACACGGTCTTTTTCTTTTTCTACTTCTGGCAACTGTGCATAAGTTTGTTGGGCAAGAGCATAACGTTTCTTTTTCTTGTCGGGAATAGTTGGAGTATCTAACTGCAACTTGCCCATATAATCAGCCACGGCAGTTTTATTCCAACCATCGTGGATAGCATTAGCAATTGCTTCTACATCTGTAATGCCACTATCAATCATACGCTTTGCAGCAGTGGCACTTTCAATGTTTGCCAACCAACCAAAGTTATTGGTAGGTGTAGATAAACCATAGTGATAAGCATCATCAAGTGCTTTATCACTTATGTGTGCAAGTTGTTCTACTGATAGGCTTTCACGGATAATGCTTTCACTGATAATACTTTCTTCAACTGTCTCACTTAGTCCCATGCCACTACGAACTGCTTGGAATAGTGTTTTACCATCTACCATAATATTTTGTGGCACACGGGTAGCACGTTCAAATGCTTCTGGGTCACCAATCTTCGCTGCTTCACGAGCATTTGTAGCACTCGTTAAGCGAGGGCTTTCCATAAAGGATAACGGTTCAAACTGATAGAAACCGTGTGCTACTTGCTTGCCGTTGTATTGTTCCAATACTGGTCGCATTGATGCCATATCGTCTTCACCAGCCACGAAAGTGGCACTACGGAAGCCTTTGTCATAAAGATATGCGGCTGCTTGTAAGAATGTTTTAATTGAGGGGTCTTCAACGAGATGTCCTTGTGTTTGTGGATAAAGTGTTTTTACCCATTTTACTTTTTGATCATAGGTAAGAGGATTCTTTTTAGTATCTTGACTTTTACTAAGGAATAATGCCCAACTGCCTTTCTTTGCCACGCTGGCAAGAGTATTAATTAACCCTTCGTGTCCAAAGTGCGGAGGGTTCATACGTCCAAATGCAAATGAAATATGCGGATTTGGTGCTTCGTTAAAAATGGTGCGATGGCTTAAGGTCATTATACAATCCAGATAAAATATTTATCTGTATAATGGGTAGGGGTTAATTTGGTGTCCAGCGATGACGAGGCACAAGTTTAATATTAGGTTCGCCATAATTAACATAACCTTCGCCACCTTTTTGACCTTTGGTAGTTTGTTGAATATCGCCACCTTCACTATCTAATTGGTCAATAATTTGATTCTTAACCGTGCGAAGATTTTCTAATACCGCAAATGTAGCAATAAATCCTCGTTGATTTTGCGCAATCCAGTCTTGAATTTTTTGTTGCATTGGCGCAGATTGCCTGCTACTGCTAGTTAGCCAAGTTATAAATTCACTTGCAAGGTCATTTGTTCTGCCAACCCTTGCCATCTGATTGTTAAAGTTATAAAGAACGCCTTTAAATCCTGCCATTTTCATAGCAGCAAGGCGTTCATCATTTAAAAAATTATCAATAGCAACTTTATTTGCAGCAACATATTTCTGTAAGTCTTGTAATTTTTTTGTATCAATTTTAACGGGTTGCTGTGCATATTTTGGACCCAACACAATTAAACCTTGTGTTTTATTAAATGGCGTAAAATCATCAATAGGTTGCTGTTGATCATCGCCCATACCAAACTGTGGAAAGTATGCATGTCCTACAACTGCTGCGGTTGCTTTTGATATACGTTGGCCAAGTTCAGTTGATTGTGGTACGCTATAGGTAACATTGTTTGGTGTAAATGTGTATGCATTATTTTCTAATTGGGGACGACGCATAAACAATAAATCACCATACACATAACCACGAAAATCTTGTGGAGTTGCTGCTTCAAACAGCGCCCATAGACTAGCATACTCATTAGCAAAACGCATACGTTCATCTTCTTTATCGGGCGTAACATTGCCAGTACTCATGATAAATTTAACAAGTTCTGCTGGACTTTGACTTTTTCCGCTGCTATCGGGTTTTAACCAACCATTGTGTCCAACCATGATAAATTTACCATTTGGCTCACGTCCCCAATATACTTGAGGTTTGCCATCCCATTTCCAACGCACGGTTTGTGGATTGCTTGCGAGAGCGGAAAGACGAGAAATGGCAGTAGATGCACCATCACTGCCATTTATCAATACCAAATCTTCTACGTGCTGAAATGCACGTCCTACTTTTGGTGCCTCGTTTACTATCTGATTTATGAACATCAAATATTTATAGGTTTTCTAAGAACCACATATAGGTAGGAACACTAATAGTTAAACGCCATTCACCATTTAAACCAATAACATTGAGTTTTTCTGGTAACGGTTCATCTTCATATATTGGTTTGCCACCTTTTGTACCAATTTGTTTGTAGAATCTGCTATTAAAATATGCAAGCCATTCTAATTCAATTTCATCAATTTCAACTTCTTTAATCCACAAAAGTTGATCAGATAAAATATTGCCGCTATCATCTACTTCGGTATGTTTTGGTTTTTTGTTAAGCAATCGAATCTTTAACTCATGCTCACCTTCTGGCAATTCTTTAGAAAAAGAAACAGATTTAATTTCTTTATTACTTTCTAATTCAGAAACTTGTCCGCTTTCAATTGATTCATCATCAATTAAAATTTCATAACTTGGCGGCTCATTGTGCCAAGTACTACTAAACTGGATTTTAAATTCTACTGTTTCTAAATCATCAGACATAAAGATTAACCTTTTTTCTTACCTAGCTTTAATTTAATTGGCTGTGGCGAAGCAGTTGGAGTTGCGGGTGCTGCTTGTGCCTGTGGGTCAAGATGATGTGGGCCACCATTTGAAGTTTGGTTGAGCAGAACTTTCTTAAGTTCTTCAACATTTCCCTCATACTTGTGATAACCAGTATGGTCAAGTTTAATGCCAGTGTCGGCAAAAATCTTACCACCTGCCATACGCCATAGATAACAGAATGTCCAATCTTCGGAAAGATAGTTATCATCCTTGTCAATCATAGTATCAAACAAGCCATACATAAGTGGCTCATACTGCGCACCAATGCCGATATTATCACGATACTTAAGTTCTGGATGCAGGTTAATCAATTGTTCAATAACCTGACGCTTTACCATCATGAAGCCTGTTCCAAGGGTTGAAACTTCAACAAGATCACCCATAGTAATTGGATTTGGAACTGTGTTAATAACATAGCGAATTGGGATACGCTTCATTGGATATACGCCACCGACGACATCTTGATTGGCGAGTAGCAAACGAATGATCGCTTCTGGATCAAATCCAAGATCAACGTCAATAAACATTAGGTGTGTTGCTGCTTGGTTAAACAAAAACTTTGCAACAAGGTTGTTTCGCCCACGAGTAATAAGTGATTCATTAACCATCGTATCAATAGAATAGTTAAGTCCCATCTTACCCGCAATAATGCCAAACTTAATCATTGCAATAAAAGTTGCTTCATTGCATAGACCACCATACATTGGTAGGCAGAAATGAATATGTTGTTTTCTTAAAAAATCTAATGCCTCTGGCGGCAAACCAAACGTATTATCTTGTGGTGGTTGTTGATTAATTTCTTCTGTCATTGACTCTTTCCATTAAGTGTAGATATTATTATATATCTACTATAGCAAGTGTAACAGAATTTTTATGTATTGTAAAGAACTCTATTAATATCACCAGCAGAAAAATTTGTGATATGCGCACGGCACCACACAAAATTTCCAGTAAAATTATAATAGCTTGTGCCATTTACAGGATTAGTGCCATCACCAACTGTAGTAGTAGTTATATCAAACCAATCGTTCTCTGTTGGATTTGTTAATAAGGTTGCTTGAAATTTAATTATACCAACAAATCCACTTAAGCTATACGTTACAGTGTGTAAGCCATCTGTATAACCATAGTATCCGTTACCTTTAAAAAGGTTACTGCTCCAAGTAGTACTAACGCCATCATATGGCGGATAAACTTGTCCAAACTGAATTGCACTTAAAACTACTTGCGGTAAGCTAGCCATTATTTTCCACTTCTACTAAACATTTATCGCCAGCTAGTTCTTGAATAACTGCAACTAACTGGTCTATAGTATCGCTATCTAGTTTTGTGTCAGCAGTTTTATTGTCTGCAACTAGTTGCGATACTTTTATTGTAATTGATTCTTCAAATAGTTTAGCCATTGATATTCTCCAATGTATTTATTCTAGGCTTACGCCCACGCTTCTTGCCCGCCCCACGATTCGAGCCATTTGGTTTAATATCATACGCAAGACCAAGGCGAGTAGGTTCCATGCCATCAATTTCATCAATTTTTTCAATAGGAACACTAAATTTGCGACCGCTGCGATGAGAAGAAATAAACTTTAGCGTTCCCTCATCACTTACGACCTTATCTACATTGAGAAATAAACGTTTTTCCATTGGCATACCACCAAATGCTGGAACAGGACAACGTGCTAAAATACGAGTCTTGTCATTTACGATACCACGAGAAATCAATGCTGTTGCTAATTCAATATTCATTATGTTACGCTTTCACTTTCTTTACTAATTTATAGACTTTTTTGATACCATCTTGAAACAACATATACAGTAGCGGAATATTGTCTGCACTTCTGCAATAAACACGAACTGTGCCATAGTAATAACCTGTTTCAAAACCTGTGGCAGTACGAGTACACCAGCGATTTAGTTCGTATGGAAATGACAAGTCATCTTTGTTGTTATTAACAAACTCATACAACTCAAGTAGATTTTCTCGCTGTGTTTTTCTGCCACCATAGCCACCTGTTTGCCAACCCCAATAAGTTTCAAACTCAACCTGATAAGGAATATCTGGGTCATACCTTGTTTCACTTACCAGTTTAACATCAACTGCGATATTGTCAAGGTTTTTAATTTCAGAAATATACTGATTATTGCTTGTGGTAAATCCTTTGACTGATGCAAGCAATGATGGATCAGCAAGAATTGCATCAAGCGCAGTGGTGCTATTCGTAAAGAAACGCAAAAATGATTCTTTACGAAGACGACAGTATGGATCAAGCTTTTTTAAGACATTTCGCATATTTCCAAAAATATTCCAATCTCTTGGAATTGCTAGTTCTACACGAAAATGATACTTTCCATACCATAGTTTGTTTTCGGTACTAATATGCCATTTAAACAAATGGTCTTTAAACCGATCACGGTATTCAATCAGCGTTAATTCTGCTATCTCTGTCATCTTCTGCCACCAATTCTAACTTGTCACCATTTAGGTCCACCTTAATATTAGCATAGTTTCCTGTCTTGTCAAACAGTATTTTCTTTGCTAACGGAACTTTAATGTGTTCATGGATAGTGCGTTGCATTGGTCTGGCACCAAGACTTGGAGTATATCCTTTCTTGCATAACCAATCCCATGCAGCATCAGTAAGTGAAACAGATGTATTCTTTAGGGCAAGTTGCTCATTAAGGTCACGAATAAACTTCTCTGCAACCTTGCGAATTGTAGCGTTATCAAGTTTGTTAAATGTAACAATCGCATCCACTCGATTGCGGAACTCTGGGCGGAAGAACTCCTTAACCGCAGCATCAACTGCATCCACATTTGTACCGCCACCAAAGCCAATAATGTTACGTTCGCTATCAGCAGCACCCAAATTACTAGTCATAATAAGGATAGACTGGCGGCAATCTGCTCGTTTGCCATTGGTGCCAGTGATGAAACCTTCGTCCATAACTTGCAACAGCACCTGTGAAACATCAGGATGTGCCTTTTCAATCTCGTCAAAGAGAATGATAGAATGTGGATTCTTGGCAATCTCACTAATAAGCAACCCACCAGCAAGGTTAGCATCTTCATAGCCAACATAGCCAGGAGGCGCACCAATAAGGCGTGAGATAGAATGACGTTCTTGATACTCACTCATATCAAAGCGCAGCAACTTCATACTTAAACGATCTGCCAATTGCTTGGCAAGTTCTGTTTTACCTGTACCAGTAGGTCCAAGGAACAAGAATGAGCCAACAGGCTTGTTATCAGCCTTTAGACCAGCCTGTGATACCCACACACGGTCAAGGACTTTATCAACTGCCGTATCTTGATTATACACAACTGCTTTAATCTCAGCGCCAATGTTAGGCATAATCTTTTGTGTATTTTCAGCGCCTAACTGTGCTTCTGGAATTCCAGTAATGCGAGAAAGTTCGCGACGAATCTGCGCCACATCAATGGTGCGTGAGCCACGTGCTTTTGTACGGCGCAATGCTGCAGCACTGTCAATAAGATCAATTGCTTTATCTGGAAGTTTCTTATCTGCTTGATAACGAGCAGATAGTTCTACTGCCTCACTAATTGCTTCATCGGTAATTTTTACACCATGAAAAGTTTCATAGTTTTCTTTAATACCAAGCAGAATAGTTTTACAATCCGCAATACTTGGTTCATCTACAGCAACACGATTGAAACGACGCATAAGCGCACGATCTTTTTCAAACTGCTGAGTATATTCTTCCCAAGTAGTTGCAGCAATAACCTTAAAATCACCACGAGCAAGTGCTGGTTTTAACATATTAGAAAAATCTACACTGCTATTACTGCCACTGCCAGCACCACGCATCTGATGCGCTTCGTCGATGAATAAAATAATGTTACCAAGTTCGGTAGCTGCTGTGATAATTTCTTGAAGCTTCTCTTCAAAATCACCACGATACTTTGTACCGGCAAGCAGCGAACCAATGTTTAAACTATAAACTTCATGGTCTTTTAGGAATTTTGGTACGTCGTTATTGACGATATTATATGCAAGACCTTCTGCAATAGCAGTTTTACCAACGCCAGCGTCACCTACTAGTAACACATTGCATTTGTTCTTGCGAGCAAGAATCTGCGTCATATCAGCAATTTCAGTAGTGCGACCAATTACCGCTTCAATCTTGCCATTGCGTACCATCTCATTTAAATTAGTACAATGTTCATCTAGCGCATTGTTTGCTAGGTTAATATTTTTCTTGTTCTTGCTCTTATTATAAGTTTCAATAACCTTTTCAGGTTCAACGCCATATTTTTTTAGATAAAAAGCAGCATGACTATGTGATTCTTTTGTAATTGAAAGATAAAGATCACTGATATGAATAGTTTGGCGACCAAGTAAAATTACTTGTGTAAAAGCACGATTGAATACTCGCTCAAGACTTTGTGTCTTTTTCGGCTCATCATCTATATTACTTTGTGGATAGTTTTCGAAGATATAATCTTCAATTTCTTTGGCTAGATTCTCTACATCTACACCCATTGTCTGTAATACTTGCATAAAACTTTTTTCATGTAGCATAGAATATAGTAAATGTTCAACTGTAAAGTATTGATGATGGTTTTCAGCAGCAAATTGCTTGGCTACCTTAACAATTTTTTCAAGATCGTTGTTGCTATTAAATTGGGTCATAATATTAATATAGCACCTTTTCTATTTAAGTCAAGTGTTAATTGGTTTGATTTTTTGTATTTGTGCAATTAAATCAAGTTGTTGTGCAGTAAGTGCAGATGGTATAAGGATATTAATCTTGGCAATATACTTGCCACGAGTACCGTTCTGTCTAGGGAATCCTTCGTCAGTTATACCAAACTGGCTTTGATGTTGAGTTCCTGCTGGAATATTAATTTCAATTGTTTTACCACTTGGTAACATAATTGGTATATTGCAACCCATGATTGCTTGGAAACAATCAATTGTTATTTCTTCAATAATATTTTCGCCATTTCTTAAAAATCTTGGATGGCTACGAACTATTATCTGAACTTCTAAATTACCACGAGGCACTGCTGGATTAGCATCATCGCCACGTCCAGAAATAGTAAAAACATTACCGTTTTCAATGCCTGGTGGAATTTCTAGTTGCAAAGTATCGGTTTGATTTGTTGTTCTAAATTCAATAACTTTTACTTGACGTTCGAACGTTTCTAAAAAATCCATTTCAATAGTTACACGAATATTACGATTTCGTGGTTGCTGACGAGTGGCAAATCCAAACTGTTGTGCAAATTGTTCGTGAAATGCACCAAATGGGTCTGGTCCGCCGCCAAAATTAAAATGAAACTCAAATGGATTACCGCCACCACGGTGTTGTGCCTGGCCATATGGATTATACTGTGGTTGTGGATTGCGCCGAGTATGATCATAATGCGCACGAGCGTTTGGATCACTTAATGTGCTATATGCCTCGTTAATTTGCTGAAACTTAGCCTGATCACCACCCATATCTGGGTGATGCTGTTTAGCAAGGCTTCTAAAAGCTGCCTTTAATTCTTCGGGGCTAGCAGTTTCTGCCACTCCCAATGTTTCATAATGATTCATTTTTATTATACAATTTTTCTGCGTTTTTATAAGCAATCTTCTCACAAATATGTGGTGGTACTTGTGCTAAAATTTCACGCCATACATCAATAATTTCTGGATAATGTTCCCAAGCAGCAATAGTATGACAGTCTGTGCCAAACATGATTTGATCTTGCCAACGATTTAATAAAGCCAACCAGTCACGTTTAATCTTACCATTGGTTTCTAAGAAACTGCTTTCTAATCTTGCTTGTTTTTCTTTGCTCTTTAAACTATAACGACCTACCCAATCACCATATTTGTTGAGCCATATTTTGCGAAAATGAAACATATCTTTTTTACTAATCGTCATATAAACATTTTTATGACGATTTAATATTTCATTTGCATGTGCATCATCTGTGTATGCGCAATGTGGAATAATAAAATTAACATCTGAATATTCAGAAAATAATTTATTAAAATCTGGCCAATCACGTTCCCAATTATAATTTTCCCAATGAACCATTACAGGTATATTACGTCCTCGCAACCAATTCATAAGTATTTTACTATTTGGTGCTAAACAATTAACATATCGCTCACCAGTTAGATTTTTTTCTTTAAATTCAATAATATGCTGCTTATCAGCATGAACATAATGAAGTTCGCCAATAAATTTTGCGCCTGCCCGAACTTCATCCATTGTATCTTTAACAAAAGCCGTAGTTAAATCATCACGTTGATCCATACGCTTGTATGTGCCTAACACAATCTGCCCTGGATATTTCTTAGCAATATCTATAGTATGCTGACGACCATCTTTTTCTTGTTGATAACGTCCAAACAGCGCAAGGCGATACACTCCAGTTTGATTCATCATATCAATAATATGTTCGCCACTGACATTACTATTAATTTGTCCCATTGCGTCAAATATAGGACCATTGTATTTTACTTTTGGTTTGTTTAGTTTATTGAGTTTTAATCGCAAATATACAAAATATTCACAAAAATCTTGATAAAAATTATTCAGCATAGAAATCTCCTCACTTAGATAATTATGCCATGATAAGGTCTATCTGTCAAGAATTAAGTGGTGCTGATTGAGCCACCAGGTGGCTTTGTTGCCCCTGTTGCTGCGCTTGCTGCGGATGTTTTTTCTTGAGTTCTGCCATAAGCAGAAATACCAAGAATCGCACCAAATGCAAGGTGAATTAACCCACCATTTGACAGTGTAAGGCTTTGCCATTGAGCATAGGTAACTGTATTTGCACCTAAACTTTTTAAGAAAATTGGCATCAACATGCTTAGAATTGGTGCAGCAACAAAGTCAAAGAAACAAATTAGCATATAAAGCCAACCCATTGCAGGACGCCAATATGACTTCATCCAGTGTTCGCTTGCTTTATCTTCTTTTTTATTTTCTTCTTTGGCTATCTGCGCACGTTCATACGCAACTTCATCTTCTTTTTGGTCTTCATGACGATCTTCAATCGCCATCTTATGATATTCTTTCTTTTCTTCTAACGCAAAACGCATTTCTTCAAGACGAAGTTTGCGAAGTTCAATATTATTTTGGTCTGATTCTGATAATACAGGTGCAGGTGGAGCAGCAGTTTTTAGCTGTGCATCATCTGGACGTTCATCATCCGCCATACGACGAGGGCCAACTGGCTCATCATCATCTTCAATTGGTGCTGCCACTGGTAGTTCCTGACTTGGTTGTACCTTGGGTAGAGGCTTGGGAATCGTAATAAGATTTGTATGCGTTAATTTGTGCTTGATATTGTCTAATGACTTTAACAAGATTGGCTTGATTAACAGATAGGTCTTCGTAATCTCTTGGGTTAATGGCGAAAAGGCTTTCGCTATGTGCTTTTCCAAATGCCGTGTCAATGTGATCTTCACTTCCAGGTTTTGCTGATTTATTTACCACGTGCCATTCAACGTCATTTAACTTAACTTGATCTACGCTAGGTAGTACAAGTGTTGGACGTTCAACAGTAACAACTGCTGTGGTAGGCTGCATTGTTTGACAAGCAGCGAGTAATAAACATAAGGGAATTGCTTTAGCAACCTTGAGCATTGGTTAAACCTTTATTGACAGTATCTTCTATGCAGCGGAATGATTTGGCTGTTGCATCATTCATACGCTTTTGTAATTCTGTAGGCTTGCTTTGTGCAAATGCGCCAAGGTCACGATTATTCTTTGTGAATTTTTCTTGGATATCTTGCACTTCATTACGAGCAGCCTGATAATCATCAAATGTTTTTTGTGAAATTGCTTGCTGTTCTTTTAAATCTGCTTGTGTTTTTTCTAACGTAGCAGTAGTAGTCTTAAGAGCAAAGTCTTTTGTTGCTACTTCTTGATTTAATCTTGCCAATTCATCTTGAGTATATTTAAAATACCCAACACCTGCGCCTATTAAACCAATGATAACAAATATCTTCCAAAGGCTAAATCCGAACATTAGATAATCCCACTTAATCGCTTGATGTCTTCTATATCACTATTTAACTTTTTAGTTTCATTTTTTATTCTTGTGAAATTTTTTACACTTTCATCATATTTTTCAGCAGTAAGCGGAACTATTTTTTCAAAATTTTCTTCGTTCATCTGTACATAATCGCCGCTTTTATACCAACGAAATTTCCATGAATCAGGTTTAATACCAGTTAGATGATCGAGGTCACCTAACATTTCTTTTATATAATTAAAGATGCCTGGTTTGCGTTGCACTTCAACAAATACTAAACGTTCATTATCGCTAACTTCACCTGTGCTTACGTCAGCGTCTAACACCCAATCGTAGCCATTTTCTAGATAGCTAACAAGATCATTTGCTGGCATAATATCACGAATTTTAAAACTTAAAGTGACAACATCACTTGCTTGTCCCATCTTGCTGTTATATTCATCAATGTGAATAGTTTCATCAACAAGATAGTTAAGGTCGCCCATTTGCAAACCTTCAGATATTTGGTTGCGCATTTTCTTCTGCTCCTGGTACTTCTTGTGGTGCAGCCTGAGGTGGCGCATTATTTGCAGTACTCTTATCAGTTAGACCTTTTTCTATACTAGTTTGTAAATCAGCCAAATCAACTTCTTCACCTGCAATTTCAACACTTCCTTGCTTAATATCACTCATAAGTTTTTTTGGCAACATCATTTCCACATACCAAATTGGAAAATCAACTAATTTTCCTTTATGGCTACCTGGTCTAATATCTGCTGGACTGCGAATTTCTACAGGAACTTGAACTTTATCTTTGGTATAAGTTATCTTTGCACCATATGGCATAAGACGTTTAGCTGCAGATGGGTCTGGCATACGATCAAGTGGCCACATAAATTTGCATTTTACCCAATAACGACTAATAATTGGACCTTCTACTAACTCACCCAAACGCCAGTTTGGAAATGCATAAAAATCCATACTATCTAACACACGTTCAAAATCACATAGCATGCTTAAGCTAGCATCGCTCATATATAATTTCTTTATGCTTTCTAAATTTGCTTTAACACTCATAGCAACACCTTTGAGATATTTATGATTGTTAATGGTCTTCAAAGATTACAACATAATTGTCATATTATGGCATTAAATAATTATGTGTTACAACCAACACAGGAATCTCAAATGCAGCATAAGCGTAAACAGAAATATAATCAGCCAACAAATAGTTTTAACAATGGAAACGGAAACTCAAACAAACGAAATTATAATAATGTTATCGAACCTGACCAATTCTTACCTGCTAAAAAAAGAAATGTAGATATAATCCCAAGAAACCTTAATCAAGAACATTATCTTGACCTACTAATGGATGATAGTGTAAGTATCATCATTGCAAGCGGACCAGCGGGAACTGGTAAAACCTTACTTGCAATGCAAGCCGCAATTAAAGCCTTAAAAAATCGTGATATTGAACGTATCATCCTTACTCGTCCAGCAGTGGGCGTAGAAGGTGAAAAACATGGTTTTCTACCAGGTGATTTAAATGCGAAAATGGAACCTTGGACCAAGCCACTGTTTGATGTTCTCCATGAGTATTATAGCACTCGTGAAACTCAACAGATGGTAGAAAATCAAGTAATTGAAATTTGCCCACTGGCATTTATGCGTGGTCGTACCTTCAAGAACTCTATGATTATTGCTGACGAAATGCAGAACGCAACACCTAATCAAATGAAAATGTTGCTTACTCGTATCGGTGAAGGCAGTCGGATTATTGTGACAGGTGACGTTCGTCAAACTGATAGAACAGAAGGCGAGAATGGTCTATTAGACTTTAGCCGTCTTATTGAACGTTTTACTGATAGTGATCATGTTGGCACAGTTGAGTTCAACGGTGGTGACATTGAACGTCATCCTGCAGTTGAAGAGATTCTACGCATTTATGGCGATATTTAATTATTAGGACGACTTAATATCTTTAATAATTGCCAATTATTATAAGCTTCTTCAACGGATGGGTTTTCATGAGTCATATCTTTTACCCAACTGGTTTCTTTGACCCATCCGTTGATTTTATTTTCATATGAAGCAACCATCCATGCTTCTACTAGGTATTGTTCATACCAAGTGTCATTTCCATTATCATCTTTTTGCAATCCAAAAAACGCATTGCCATCCATAATAGCAATTGTTTCTGCAATAGGACGCAACATGCGTTTTTCTTGGGCAGTAAATTTCTTTTTGCGTGTTTTCTTATACGTGTTATATATATGACTAAGAATTTCCATTAACTTCCGCTAACTCACACAATGTCGCACTAAGATTAATTTCTGCATCGGCAACCATAGAATGATTGACTAGCCCATTACGAATGATAACAATAGCACGATCTTGCCCCTCATCACTTGTTGAGAACAATTCAAGATTGTCATACATCCAACGAAATACTTCTTCAATTTCATCAGCACGAACTTGGTTGCATAACAATTTACGTGCTTCTCGCACCTTTCCATTCTTAAATAATTCAACTGCGGCAATGCGGTAATCGCTACTGCTTTGCGTATCATTACTCGCAGAACTTAAGGTTCCACCATTACTTGCGCTTTGCAAACTGTTAATGCATTTGCGCAGATCAGGATATGCTGCAGTTACATAGCTATCCAGTGTATCTAATTCAAAATCAACGCCTTCTTCAACAAGAATGGTAGCAGCACGAGCAGTAAATTCTGTTTTATCAAGACGTTCAATATGAAAACCTTGACAGCGGCTATGAAGTGCTGGGATAATCTTATTAGGATAGTTACAGGTCATAATGAAACGTGCGCTTGCACTATAAGTTTCCATCAACCCACGCAACACTGCTTGCGCACTTGGTGAAAGATAATCTGCCTCATCTAGCAGAACAATCTTAAACTCACCAAATGGCATTGTAGATACAAATCCTTCAATCTTATCACGAATGAAATCTACACCATTATCACGAGAAGCGTTGATCTGCAACACATCAAAGTCATCTACGCCCAAGTCATGGATAAGAACTTTGGCAAGCGTTGTCTTGCCTGTACCAGGTCCGCCACTGAATAATAAATGTGGAATAGTACTGTCACTAATCCATTGACGAACTTGTGCCTCTTGAGCAGCATCACGCCATACATAATCGACCACGCTACTTGGACGATACTTTTCAACCCAAAGATAATTTTTTGTCATAGGATTATATTAACACTGTGTTAGAGGAATGTCAATTGTTTAATAAGTTGGATTTAAACCAACAGTTAAATCTTCTTTTGGTGGCTCATCGCTGCTCATAAGAATATCTTTGGGATCAACTAGACGAATGGTAGTTGATACACCATCTTCATCTGTCATGTCAAGCCCACGAGTCCAACGACCATGTGCAACAAGGATATATTCACCTACTTTTACATCTTCTTGTTTTGGTCCAATCGCTACTACTTCTGCCCAACGAGGACGAATACCCTGACCTTTCTTATCATCGTCAAGAATAATAATACCACCAAGAGTCATGCGTTCGCCAAAATCCATATCTTTGACCATAACATTATTCTTAGTTGGTTGAATTTTACGATAATCTTGATTATAATGTAATGTGCTACTGCGTGGTCCAATGGTAGTTTTCATATTCTGTTTCTCTGATTTCTTAATTTTTCTGCTAATTCTTGACTACGAACAAGTGCATCTGCATATCCACCACTTGTTGGTGCAGCAGTTGTTGGTTCAACAACTTGTGGATTTTCTTTACTTGCAGCAATGTCACTTGCTGGATCAGTGATAGGTGTTTCAAATATATCAGCGATTGCAGCCTGCGAAGCTTGATCACTATTAGCATATATCGGGTTATCACTTAATACCGAACCTTTTTGTTGTTCATAAACTTCTTTCATGATTTCATCCCTCGTTTTAGCTATTACGCCGCCTGGACCAATAATGTCACCACGTGCATTTTGACGACTGTTTCCGACAGCAATAGTACGTTCTTGATGAATCTTTAATGCATTGATATCTAAATATTTTCCAGTTGCTGTTCGATACACACCCATTTCTATTCCTTTTACACTATTTAACGCATAAATTCATTGAAGTTTAAATTATTTTTAAGACTATGAATACGATGGACGCCAATTAGGTATAGCACGAAACTTGCTACACTTGAACCACGACCAACACCCCATACTACACTATTTTTACGCATCGTGTCAACAAGATATTTTAAGTATTGCAGCAGTGGCAATAAACCTCTGTCAGCATATTCCATCAATTCTTGACCAGCACGTTGCAATTCATTTTGGTCTGCACACTGTTCCAATACCCACTTGGCAATATCCATATTCTTATATTCATCGGGCATAAACCATTCTTGTTGGTTCATGCTATGATATTCTGCTACTGAACCATTTAACGTTGCTAGTTTTTTAAGTGGCTTGTAATCAAGATATAAACTCTTAATAGCAGAATTATACTTTTCTGGATTTACAATGGTAATATCATCAATGGTAAGTTGCGGATTTGTATATAGTAATTCCGCTAACTCACTGTCGCTAATTATACTGCGACCATATTCGTCAAGATTTGTCACCCTTAATAACCTCTGGCTTCCACCCTTTTTTAAGTGGAACAATGTTGTTTTCTGATTTCTTCTTGATTATTATAGCAGGTGGTTGATCCCATTGCAATATTGTTGGCCAATCATTTTCATCAGTTTCAACTATAAATTCTTTATTCTTTTTAATTGGAACGTCCCACGTAGTAGGAGTTGGTCTAAACCACCATGCTGGTTTTTCCCAACTTTTCATCGCCAAATCATCCATTACTTCTTCATTAGTAACAATATCTTCATCGATGTTTAATGCAATATCATCACTTTTATCGCTGCTAACAGAAATATATTCAAGAGTCGTTCGACCCTGTGTAATACTCAAAATCTTATACCACGTAACAACACCAATAACAAAGTTATTTGGTTGATATGGTAAGGTTACGATGCGAGATTTAAATTTCTTGTGCAGCGTTGGAAGTAACGGATTTTCTAAATGCACAAATATTGCATCTTGATATAAATCTTTTATTAAACTACGTATTCTACCAAAAGAAGTTTGTGGGTCTTCTTCATTGATAGATTCATCATTAAACCCAATGCTAATAGTATAATCGCATGGTTCAAGATAATCTTTAAAACAATTGATAGCAGTAAAATTTACATTCCAACTTACATCACTCATCCTATATCCAAACTATCCTTGAAAATTGGGTTTTCTTTTGCAGCATTTGCTTCTGCACGATAACGAGCGTTAATTTCTTCTTGGTAAGTATCTGCAACCATCCGCAACTGATTTAACATAGCAGTGTTACCCATCTTACCAGCAAAAGACATTTTCTTGTATGTTTCGTTGATAGTTTTGAGCAACTCATCCAATGTTTTTTCAGTTAAATTGCCCATCAATGGATGCATTATAGATCACCCTTCACACGATTTTCACTATGCCAAGCATCAAATTTGCCACCTGGATAGCGTGATTCTAACTTCTTTACATTTTCATTAATAACATCGTTTGGATCAAGTCCAAGTGCAGTACAGGCATTCATCCAATACCACATGATATCGCCTAACTCACGCTTCATATGGAATACGTTTTCTGCATTAAGTGGCTTGCCTTGAAAAAACATCTTCTTGATGATTTCATTAAACTCACCACTTTCAGCACTCAAGCCCATGCCAGCCGTCAATAACAATGCTGGACGAATATTGGTGCGGTCTTCTTGATATTCACTTAGTTCTTGGAAACGTTTTTCGAAAGCATATTCATACTTGCTTTCAGCACTAGTTACTTCTAGTACAAAGTCTTGGTACAGTTTAAGGTCTGTCATGATTTACTCCTACACTAATATAACGTTAGATAGGCTAGTAGTCAATATTAAATTTGTGTTTTAAACCATTTCTCAATGCCAGGATTACGTGGCGCACCAACGTAAGTATATCCCAAGTGAGCACCAGCACTTAATGTAGTAACATTTCCATTGATTGTATTAGCATGTAACAAATATAGATTAGAAACATTAACGTTTGCAGAAATCTGAACTACCTGACCATCAACTGCATAAGCAGGAAATGTAACATTAACGTTGCTAAGTTGTGTTCCAGTAGTACTGTCAAGGATAAGCTTGGTAGCCATTGTAATGGCAGTTGGGCTAGCAACTGTTCCATTTGCAACGTTAGCATACTGATAATCAGTATTATTACGCTGGCGAGATAGTGGGAAAACAGTAATGGTTGCGCCAGCGTTGTCGCTTACGAACTCATACCAGTATGTTCCAGTTCCACTCTGAGTGTAACCAATGCTATTATTGCTTGCATTATATTCTTGTAGATATTGCGTACCAATGCTTACTGCGCTTGGTAGAATCATGCGATGTGAAGAATCTCTAACAATTAGCTTTAAACGGATACGACCAACCGTGCCTGCTGCTGGAAAATTTGAAAATGCAACAGTAAATGTACCATTAGTTGAAACTATTTGGTAATGCCCACGGGTATGATCTAGTGTTACGTTTGTACTTACAAGACTATTATCATATTCTGTTTCACGAAAATCTTGAATTTGAGCACTGCTTAATAATGTACCAGCCATATTGTTATTAAGTGTGGTACCAGTTAGCGCACTCTTAACAATAACCTTGTTTTGCAAATCAGTGATTTCACTTGCAGCATATGCAAAGTTGTTAAGGATGTTGGTAAAGTTGTCACGAAATCCTTGACTGTCATTGTCAACGCCTGCTACAGGATATGCGCCATTGATATTGTTAGGATTAATATTGCTCATTTATTGGTTTCCATGTCTGTGGTATTTAGTTGTTTCATTTATTTATTTTAACAAATTTGTTTGTTTTAGATTTATCCATTATTCAAGAATATTTTCACGAGGAAATTTTAAGTAACTGTCATTGGCAAATGGTATTGTATATTGGTCTTCGTTGTTAATAAACACTGTTGCTTTTTTATCAAAAGTAGTAGGTGATTTAAGTTGAATTGTGCTAATATTTACTGACACATACGTTGGTACTGTTTGACCAGCAATACCAATACTTGCAGCACTATATTCTAATGTTTTGCCAGATTTTGCACCGAAGCGTACTGATACTACCTGATTAACTGTTATTTCTTTTACAAATGTAAGTGTTACTAAATTATTTGCGATAGAAATACTCCAAACACCAGCACGTTTGTTAGTGTTAGCAGTTCCTTGTTGAACTTCTGCATAACCAGGTACAGGCGTATTATTTTGTATCCATCCGTCATTTGTCAATGATGGAAAAAGTGTAGGGTTGTATTTTTCTTGCGTACTAAAAATTATTTGCTTACCGTTCCATCCGCCAGTAGTATCGCCATCTAGCCCACCGAGCGCAATAATACTAGCAACTGTGCTATTATCAACATAGTTAAATGGTATATCAATAGCATAATCAACACTTGCACTCGGAGTTATGCTTTGGATATAACCTGTGTCAAATGTAGTATATGCTTTCGCATCCCATTTTCCTGTTGCAATGTTGAAATTACGATCTTGATTATTATCTAAAATATATCTATCTGCAACAAATGGTACAGTTTTAATGTCTGTTGGTACGCTATGTTTTAACTTATAAAGAACTTTTTCACCAGTTCCTGGTTTTAAGTAAGCAAGCACTGCTGCTGTTTGAAAACCAATAATTTTTCCATTGTTTTGAATACTAGTTTGCCACTGCGGTAGTGTATTTGAGTTTAATTCGCCTACTGCAACAATGATGTCATTTATCATCAAGTCTAAATCATTTGGGTATAATTTTATACTAGATAGATGATCAGCAAATATAGTATAACGATTATCAAAGAAAGTAGTTTGTAAATCAATGACAGTATCTAATTTATAATTACCATTAAAAAATGTTATGAAATCATTGGGTGGAATATTCTTTTTAGTGACGCCATTAACAGTAGTATATGTTTTTGTATCTTCAATAAGATCAACATAAATTACATCATATAACGGATTACCATATTTGTCAGTAGCACTGGCATAATGATAATCACCAAAATAAAACTTTTTATTAAAATGGCGTTTTTTCATCGCAGCAATATATGCACTACTCTGGCTAGGGTTTAATCCATAACCAACCAAAATTTTAATATCATTTTGTATGCCCCACCATGGATCATTTGGTCTATAAATGTCATCAAGTGCAAAATAATCAGTATTGCCCAAAATAGTATTCAACAATGTTCTTTTATTTGCACTTGGCAAACATGCAATGTATAGATTATCATATGGACTATAGGTTACAGAGTTAATCTGAAGTGTGAAGGTTTTTGAACCACTGACATTTGCACTGTAATCTTTAGCAAATACAGTAAATGTATAAGTTTTATCCAATGTGGTTGGAGCAGTATAAATTCCCAATCCAACATTCGTAACATCAAAGGTAGTTGAACCCTTATCCAAACTAAATGTTTGAAAACTTGTTTTACCACTCAACGTACCATCACTTAGCAATTGCATACCTTGTGGTAATCTACTGCCTTCTGCTAATGTATAATACAATTGACGCCCACTTGGCGCAGTTGCACTTATAGATAACGTACTAACACTGCCTGCATCAATATAACCTAAATTACTAGGTGTGTTAAACGATACACTCAAATCTAGCGCACCTAAAATAGTAACTGTGAAAATTTTAAGCGGACTTATAACACTTGAATCTAGGCTATTATATACTTGTACGCCGAATGAATATGATTGTGAAACTGCGCTTTGTGCAGGCACAAAACCAGTCATCCAACCAGTTATATTGTCAAGAACAAGACCTGGTGGCAATGCTAAATCACTTTGATCCCATGGTGAATTATCCCACGAAATATTATCACTATCAAATCCTGTTCCGCTTGAAGCAGACAAACTATAATTTACAGGAATACCATCGTAATCAATGCCATCAAATTTAAATGCAAAATAATTTCCACTAACAAATGTAGAGTAGCTACCTAATGAGGTGGTCAATAAAATCGGTGTGCGTACATTAGTAGTATCACTTGTGATTGCAGAACTGTCATCAGTGACAGTTGAGTTATCTGCTCTAATATCACTGTGATTATGTACTATAATTGCATATTGTTTTGTGTCAAAACTTTTGCCGTCAGTTAAACTAACTACAAAATTATAATTATTTGTTGAACTTGGTGTATTTTGTGGTATTAATATACCACTAATTAACCCGCTACTTGAAAGAGTGATACCAGGTGGCAAACTTCCTGACAAAATAGAATAAGTTAATGTGTCAGCATTTAAATCTATACCGCTTAATTGTATAGATATCTGTGTGCCATCTAAAAATTCACCAAGTGGCAAGTAATTGTTTGTTAATAACTGTGGTGGATAATTTCCAGTAACAGTTATAATAAATGAACGGTCTGTTATCTTTCCACTACTGCTAATTGCACGTATTGTAAAATTGCTTGTACGGTCTTGTGTAACTGCTTGTGGCACACCGTCAATACTATAGGTATCTTTTGGGTTACCAGTAACTTTACCACTATTATCAATTTGCATGCCTGCAGGCAATCTGCCAGCAACTAATTTATAATTGACATCACTACCATCTGGATTTCCAGTTGGATCAACTGCTTGCAAACCTAATTCAAAAAATTGTAATGCTTGTATTTTTCCTAAATTTCCACTAGGAGTAACCCATTCTGGATAACCACTTCCATAACCAACGGATTGTTCTAATGTTAGTACATCTACGTCGCCATAATATGTATTACCAATCACATAAGGATATGCTGGTTTATTATCCACACCAATAGTACAAAAATATGCATATGTTCCAAGAGGAAAATCAGGAGTAACACAAAATCTACCATTATGAGTATCTAAATCACCTGCATTTGTAAATTCATAATCTTCAACAAAAATACCCATTGGATAAACTGACGTATTTTCTGCGGGTGTATTGCGACGATATAATGGATTTTTTAATGTATATCCACTAGCTACAGCCTTGATACCACTTGTATTGCTGCTTGGATTAGTATATCCATATGGTCCATAGATAGGATAACCGTCTAGTGAAAATCCTATTATTTTACTGTGTCCGTCTGGATGTGTCAATCCACCATTCAAATATGGTATAACATTAACTTCTGGCAATCCATGGATGGTGCTACTATATGGTGCGCCGCCAAGACCTGTAAGCCAAGCATTTGCAAAGCTATAGCTATTATAATGATATACGCCTTTTTGATCAGCAACACCGCCTGACAAATCTTCGTGAAAAGTATAACCAATAGCTTGCTCTTCTGCATAACTTGCATTAAAGTGATAACCAGATGGTTGAGAATATCCAAGAGGCGCATTATTGCCTGCACTTGGATTAAATATTGCCACACCATTTAACCAAAAGCCAATTACAGTATCTGCTGTAGTAGTTTGAGGAGAAGCAGCGCCTATGTCTAATCCGCCACGATATACCCAACTGCGATTATAGTATTGTGCAAGTGGAGTATTTGTTTGTGTAATATTGCCATAACCATGATATGGCAAACCAACAGCAGTTAAATTGATGCTAGTTTGGTAAGAACCATTGATAAAAGTATTAGGTACTATTGTCCAATTGCTACTAACATTGATTAAACGACCTAAATCTTTGTTAATAGCAATACCATTGTATGATGCTGTCATTGGTGCTCCACTATAATATTTAGTGGATTACCCCACACGTATCCAACGTGGTCCGCCAGGCAGTGTCTGTGGAATAGGATTGCCATTAAAGGGAGCAAATTTTACATAATGCCAACTGTAAGGAGTTGATGGACTTATACTAGTAACATTGCCCTGAACAATACTGTCGTTTGCAATAATACGTAAGCTAGTTACGTTGATATTACTTCCGATAGTAATTTTTGTTCCGTCACTAATATTAGTATTTGCTGGTAGATATATGTTTGCAATAGCTACTGTCTGTCCGAGAGTATTGTCAATAATTAAGGTCGATAAGTTTCCATACAGTGTTGTTGTATTACTTGTTGTATTAGCAAGGTTTGCAAGAGCATAACCATTAATAGAAATATAACCTAACACATAACTTGCGCTACTTACACCATTTGCTGCCAAGTTAGCGGTAGTATAATATGTTGGTAGATAGTTAGCCACGCTAGCATTGCTATAAAGACCAGTTAGATATTGTGAGCTACCAATAAAATACGTTGCATTAACGTTGCCAGTAGTATTCACGTTGCCAGCATTGATATTACCACTATAAGTTGGCAAGTATGCAGCAGCTTGAATGTTACTGTATAAACCTGTTAGTAGGCTACCATTACCGATAAAGTAAGTTCCACCTACATTGCCAGTTGCTACAAGATTGCCTGCAGAGACGTTTGCAGTATTGGTTGGCAAATATGTTCCAAGATATGCGCTTGCCTGTGTATTACCATACAAGCCAGTAAGTGTGCTACCATTACCATAATGATAGGTTGCGGTGACATTACCAGTACTAGTAATATTAGCAACAGTAACATTACTGTTAAACTTAGCGGTGCCAGTAACTTGAAGTTTGTTTGTAGCATCATCGCTGCCACCAATTACCCAACGGCTGCTGGTGATACGTCCTGCCTCATTAGCAGCCAACGTACCATCAGTATGGAATACTATTGCCTTACCAGTTGTTTGGGTGCCAACTGAAATGTTACCACCATTTACATATAGATAACCATCGTGTGCGGTTCCAATAGTGAAACTTGCATCGCTGTAATTATTACTATTGATACCCATATCAATATAATTTGCAGTATCGGTTCCATCATTTGATGTTGCAACAACGTCAGCACTGGTTGCACTGCCGTTGCCAATATTCTGAATATTAATCTGTGTATAGTAAATGCTGTTATCTACAAAACTTGCAGTAAGATTTGCAGTTGGAACAGTTCCTGCTGGTCCCACAATAATATCATATTGTGATAACAGATTACCCGCATAAACATTGCCAGTAGCATTAATGTTTGCAGCATAAACATTGCCACCACTATAAATGTTACCTTTAATACCCATGCCGCCTTGTATAATGATTGCGCCACTGCCTGTACTTGTGGCTGGCGTTGTATCATTCAACCAAACTTGAGTAGCAGGAGCAATAGCAAGGTCGCCAGTTCCATCAGCATTAATATTAATGTTGGCATTTGTGCCTGCTGGCGTAATAATATTACCAGTTGGACTTACTACAAGATTAGCAGCAGCGGCAAGTACAACATTGCCATTAACATTAATATTACTGACTAAAACATTGCCATTGTAAGTTGCAAGATACGCTGCAGCATTGGCATTGCCATAACTGGCAGGTCCAACACTTAGCCCACTTAAGTAATAACCATTACCTGTTACAAATCCACTAGTGCTTAGATTACCTGTTGCATAAATGTTGGCGTTTGTGTTGATTGTGGCAACGTTCATAATACCAACGTTAATATAACTTAAGTTACCAATAGATGTAACGTTTGGTAATTGTGTGCCACTATAATTTTGTGCATTAATAGCGGTTGATGCAGTTCCCGCAGTGGTAGCATAAGTTGCTGCAGCAGCCGTAGTTGCGCTGCTTGCTACGCCAGTAAGATTACCAATAAAACTATATGCAGAACTTACTGTTACTGTGCCGTTAAACACGGCATTATTGGCTACAAATTGATTTTGAGGAGCAACAACCACACTGCCGATAGCAGTAACATTACTAGTTGGTGCAAGATTGATATTTGCACCCGTAACAGAAGTAACAATTGAATTTCCACTAAGATATAGCCCACTAGTACCAACTAGTGTGAATAATTGACTAAAATTATTATTTGTTTTTAATAAAGCTGTTCTTAGCGGGTCACCTGTGCCGTCATTGGCATAAGCACCCAAATTAATTACTTCTTGACCCATAAAGAAAGACTCCTGCAAGATATTTAGCAGGAGAATTTCTTAGACACTAATACTTGTTCCGCATCCACATGAACTCTTAGCCATTGGATTTGACACAACTAATTGACTGCTTACAAAATCACTCTTATAATCAATTTCACTACCTAACAGATACATTAATCCGCTGCCATCTACGATAAGTGACTTACCTTCGCCTAAAGAGATCATCTCATCAATTTGCGGTGAGCCATTCTTAGCATACAATTCATCATCAGCAGGTTCCCAGAAATATTCGAAGCCTGCACAGCCACCACCTTTAAGTCCGAATACAAGATATGGCTTGTCAATATTGATAAGTGTGCGACGAATATGAGTTTTTGCTGCTTCTGTAATAGTTACTGCTGTTTTCATTGTCTTATCCTAATTTCGCTAACCAGTTATAAGTGCTCCAACGTTCTTTAGTTATTGGAGATAGCAATCCATGACGTTGTTGCTTGTTTATCATTAAGTAACCACAATTTTTCTTAAATGGAATAATATAAGAAAAATCTCCTTCTAAACTAAAAAATGTTGTTCCAGAACTTGATGGACCATCTTTTAAATAAACTTGCATCGCACCAATAACGCCAGGATTATCTGCATGCTCGTCCATTTCGTGACCAACGCTGTCTATCCATAGCGCACTACTTGATACTCTATAACCCAACTCATTAATACCGCTTTGGTCTATACTTGCAAATAAAGAATTCCATTTACTGTTTGAGGGGAAAGATTCAATATTTTTCCTAAGAACAAAACGCTCTTGCATTTCTAAAGATTTGCTATCACTGGCAGAAACATCTTCTTGCAAGAAAGATTCTAAAATGTCTAAATCATATACATTTTCAACTGTAAAAAGACCATCAATATTTTCAACTGGAGTAATAATCATTTACTTAAACCTATAGGTTATACGACCACGAGTTAAATCATATGGAGTTAATTCAACTGACACTCTATCATCTTGGATAATCTTGATTTTATTTTTGCGCATATTACCACTTGCATATGCAAGAATAATATGGTTATCAATATCAACTCGGAATACACCGTTAGGTAGAACTTCTACCACTTTGCCTTCCATCGTTATTAGTTCTTCCTTAGCCAAGTTAATCCTTTATCTCAGTTCCATATGGCGCTAATACACCACTTACTCCCATGCTACCCCACGGTAGATTATTTATAAGGTAGGATGGCATATGTTTATATAGCGCATGTTCTGTATCACAATATTTGCCAATCGTAACATGATCTAAAATTTCTTGATGCATCTTTTTGTATGTCTCTGCCATGGTCGAAAGTAACTCTGTTCCATACACCATGCAACGCACACTATACCAAAATTTTATATCACTAAAATGTTCTGGATTACCTGTTTGTACAGGACCACTTAGCGTAATCTTATTTGCAACATAGTTTAATGAAAATGTATCATCTAAGGTATATCTTCCACTCAACTTAACTACTACACCATCTTCAAGTTTTTCATTTTGTAAGAATACACCTAGCGCATAACTCTCACATAAATTCTTGCATATACTATCTACGTTCCAGTTATTATATATTTGCTGCAAATATTCATCATTAATCGTAACAACTTTATGTGAATATTGTTTTATAGCAGATATTTGTGCGTCGTTTAATGAATCTTTGCTGATATCAAGTGTAATAATATGTGCGTCAGGAAATTTTTCTAAGATATTACGATATGTAACAAGTTGCTGTTGCAATCTTTCGTCTGATGAAAATACACCAAAACTACTATTGACAGCACTTGTTACAATAAAGTTTATCACTTATATTTCACCGACATAGAATCACCAGTGTCTGGGTCAAACATTGTAAATGCATCCAAATCAGTAGGCGATGCTGGCATTACTGTTCCACTAGTTGTAGATGTAGTAACAGGATTTCTATACATAATGTCTGTTAATTCTGCTATTTGATCATCAGTCAATGTTACATTGGGTGTATATGGCATTGTGGTGATGCCCCAATTATTATAGTTTCTGCCACGCTCATAGGTATCTTTTGACCAATATGTGCCACGTTCTCTATTGACAGTTTCAAATTTAAGTTGGTCTAATTCACTACGCATATTTTGCAATTCACGCCACATTTGTTCAAGTGGTCCAACAGGATTAATGTTCATGCTGTCTTCTGCTACTTTGGTCAATACAATAGCTTGCTTAAAAGCATCAAGCACGGTTGGATCACGTGATATCAAAACTGCGTCTAATTCTCGCAATTGTTCTACTAAATTAGTTTTGGCCATTGTCAAGCAAATCCTTTCTGCAATAAAGTAGTGTTAGACCAGGTGCATAATACATATTTTCAGCGATATGCCATGGGTCATTGTTTTGTAAGAAACTGTTAAGACCAAACACAACACCGATTGCCTGTACGCCATTGCCTAGTCTAACCGTTGGGTCAGGCTGATGCGCATGTTTAAATGTGTTATTAACAACAATATAGCGATTAACACACTTTTCAAACTTTTGACAAATAGTCATTACTACATTGCCTTCGGCAAACGCATCAACTATCAACATATCAGTTTGCGGAATGCTGTCCAATTCAACAATCATCTTATTGTGAAATACAAATTGGATACCATACTGATTAGCAAGTGCTTGATAATCACCAATGCCATCAGGCAATACATGATCATATAGTGTAATGCTCTTTGGCTTGGTGCTTAATGCCACAAGAGTGCTAAGACCGCTCCCAAACCCAACAATAGTAATATTATCCACTCTGCGACACCAATCCATGAGACGAAAAAATTGAGGATTGCTGCTAATGTTCTCTGCGATGTTTTCATAAATTTCCTGCATGATTATAATTATACCTTGTGATGTTGCTTTGCTAAATTTAATAGTACCTGATACTGTTCCCATGCTTCCATGACAGTAGGATACTGCTCACGAATCATGGCTTCATAAAATGCGTTCTCTACAATGTCATGGGCAGCATTTTTCGTAGTCCAAATTTCTTCACGTTCATTATTTGGCAGCGTGTTTATACGCACACGAATTTCTTTAAAATCTTCTTCATGGTTGTTCCATGGACGACGAGTGACGGTTTTTCCACCGTCTGGACTTTCATAAATCCAAGAGGTCATTTTTAATTCCTAATGTTTGTGGAGAATGGTCAAGATATTCTGTCTGTCCATTGCTATAAAAATAAGCATCTTCATCATTGATGGTTACTCGTAAATCACTGTGACAAATTTCATAATCAGTAAATTCGCCGTCCTCGTGATAGACACGGAATACCCAATGATCATCCATTGGATGAGTGGGTATCAATACTCCAGTCACGCCATTTGCACTTTTTAATTTCATAGTACTAATATACGGATTAATTAGGCAAGTGTCAATAATTATTTTGACGATTTCTTACTGCAATGCTTAATTGGTCTGCGGGTATGCCGTTCATTTTATACCCATCATACACATGTTTTAGGTATTTGTGGGATGGTGATCTTGATATATCGTCTCTGCTCTTGATCATAACATAGGTTAAGGCTTTGTATAATTCACCTTTGTATAGCACTTCAATGAACGCATGACTATAATCTTTGCCATCGCCTTCATACCAATCTAATATTTTTAATGAATCCATATCAACAGCCCATAGCACACCATAGGTTTTTGCGCCATCTTTTTGAACAATATTAGTATAATGATTTATTTTTAATTGCTGATTTGGTGCAACAGCAACCCCAATGCGTTTTGCGTTGGGAATACGGTTTTTTAATTCAGGTATATTAGTATTATGTCCGTATGAGAAATATAAAATGCTGTCAGCCATAAAAATATTTATAATAAAAAAGGGGAAGTAAAAACTTCCCCTAATCAGTGTCCATTCGCATGAACTAATATTTAGTCGTTACCTGGATCGCCCTTGCAAAGAGTCTTCTTTGCAGCAGCAACCGCCTTAAAATCTACTGGCCATAGAGCAGGTTTTGCCTTCTTGTCAGCGCCTGGTGGAAGTGGGAATACCAATCCACTTGCTGCTTCAACATCAGCAACACTAACCTGAACCTTGGTTAGGTCATTGCCCTGATTTTCAGCCTGTGGGAATAAGAACGCATAAACTTCCTTGGTCTGTTCATCAATAACAATCTTAAACATCTTGTTTGGAACAGTTACCTTGTTAGCGCCGATTGTCTTATCGGTTCCAACCTTGTAGATGTTGCCAGCATAGATGAGAAGCGTATGATTGCGTGAGAATGTCCAAGCACCTGTTGAACCTTCAAGCAACTTCCAGATACCACGATTAAGACCTGGCAACTGTGGTGACATGTTACTCATTAGGAATGATTCATATTCAACCTGTTGGTCCCAACTCTGATGAGCATCATTGGCGATATGACCTTGGTCATAACCACTAGCAGCATAATCACTTGGCGCACTACGCTTGTCAGCAGGTAGAGCAGCATCAGCAACGAATGCATTAGAACGGGCTACACAGCCATTAACATGCTGTGGAGTGATATCCCATGCAGCCCATAGTGGTTCCTTGGCAGCATTGTCATGCATGATAAAGTAACCTTGGCGGCATAGTGGGGTAGTATCGTGCTTTGCGGTGTCAGTAATCTTGCCATAAGGCAAGAAAGCAGCGCAAACGCTATCTGGTTGATTTGGACGTTGATTCCATGCGTGGGCAAGAGTTGGAACCAAGAGTGCGAGTAATACTAATAAAATTTTCTTCATTGAGATTTCCTTTTTGGATAAAGATATTTAGACAATAAAATATAGGAAGTTATTTTTGTTTCTATATTGGTTTATAAATTCATCTACTTCGGCACAACGTTCAACTTGTAAAAAATTAACAATAGTTTCATGTAAATCTATATTATTTTTCCCATAAACGGTTTTAAAATCTAGTATTAAATCCATTTTTTCAAATTGAAAATTATCTAGCCAATATTCTAATGATTTAGGAAATAATTTTTCAAATAATGTTTTTTTAACTTCACTATTTTTTAAAATAGTGTTTTTTAATCTATTGGCAGATAGCAATTCATTCATAAATTTTTCATGGTCTTCAAGATTATTATTATATAACTTGTCATATGCCATTTTTATTATAAATGGATAATCATCAGAATTAAATTTTATGCATACTTTTTTAATATTTTCTGCTATCTTTGGAAATATTGTATCATGAAAATGATATGTGCTTGACGAATCATGACAATCACCGAACTTACTCATTTTAAGATATCTATTTTGTAATTCATGTTTCGGATATAGATTTAATTTGGAATGAGTATAGTATAAAAATATTGAATCGATAAAACTTCCACCAGTTCCACAACAAAAAAATACAGAATGATTTGGTTCAATCATGAATCTACTTATTATAAAAAAACACCGCAGAGATTAATCTACGGTGTTTTCTATCTGCTAGTTAATCCAACATTCGTTAGTTGTTTTCTTTTACTCTACTATCATGCTAGTTATTTTACATTTATTATTTTTAATTTTTAATCTAGTTATCAAAGTTAGTTTTCAAAGTTAGTTTTTACTACTTGTTTATATTTTACGTTAGTTATAGGTGCCATTCAGAGTGACCCTACATTCTTATTTATCACTCAACATTTGATGCCAATGTTTTCTAGCATGGCAACAGCATCATCTACCTTGCCATTCTCAACTTCAACTTCAAGCATATCAAGATAAATCATCATCATATCACTTTCGCTAAGTTCATCCATCCACGCATGCCCATCATGATGGGTAAGTGGCTGCACCCAACTAAATTTTAGGGTAGGAAACTTTTTCTTGTTCATTACCAAGCCTCATAATCAGTTACATCAAGTTTAGCGATTTGTTCGCCGTGTTCGTCAATAGCAATGGCATCAACATTTTCACCAATGCCAGTGCTATTTGATACGATAATCTTTACACTTTTAGCAGTCATCATTAGGTCACTGTCTAGCCAATCTTTAATCTTGGCAAGTTCAGCAACAAAAATATGAATACCACTCGTGTTTTTCTTTTTAGTCACGTGGAAGTTCTGCTACTTCTTTTACAAGAGCAACAAGTTCATCAACTGAACTTACGATGATCTTAGTTGTCTTCCAATCATCATCATGATCACGACCGCCAACTTCAATCATGAAACCATTGTCATACATGTTGATGGTATAATTATCATTGACCTTCGCCAATTTATCACTAATCTTAGCCATGTGTTTTTCTCCTTTTTTCATTGCTAATTACTGAAACGCACACCACAGCGGACCACCGTTCTTGTGACCATCTGTAAATAGCGTCTCGGCATATGCATCTTTTGTCTGCACATTCATTGCCATCTTAAACCTGTTGCCAGTATCGCTTACTTCAACGACAGTTAGCCAGGGGTTTTGAAAGTTTGAAATAGCACTACGGAAACCTTTGTTATCCCATTGGATCATAGTGGTGCCACCTTGACCTACAACCGTAAAGTGTTCGCCACTTTGGAAATAGCAGGTGAGAGTAGCAGGTGCATCAGCCAGCACTGGAGTAGCAAACAGCAGCGATGCTGCTAGTAAAATCTTTTTCATTTTAATCTACTTTCTTACAAATTTGTTTGCCATCCGCACCCATACGAGGCGTGAGTGAATAACGATACAGATACTGACAGCCTGTTAGATGGTCAGTATATACATCCATATGGCTATTTTCGTGCGGACCATCACTGTCATCACGTGGTTCATACGGCAGTGATGCCTGATAAATTGTTAGCCCAAAAATTGCGGCACAACACAACATATAAAAAGACCACCAAGACCACCACTTAAAATACTTCTTCATGCCACGCTCCACTCATAATCATCAATGGTCATTACGCTTTCCATACCATCATATTCATCAATACGATACTGCGTACCAGGTGCCAATTCACGGATAGCCAAGCGAGCAAAATCACCGTTTGCTGCTGCACCTAATTCTTCTACAACCTGTGCAAGGATAGGGTCATCACGCTCAATATCACTAGCAGAAAAGAAATGGTCATCGTCTTCAATGCCATCCTTGTAGTAATGGCTAGTCCATCTGTGATCGCCCTCAACATACAGAAGGTTAAGATTAGCAAGTTCGCCATACCGCATGGTAGCCTCATGGCTCAATCCAAATCCACCGTGACATGCATTATATACGATTTTCGTCATTGTTTTTTTCCTTACGAGGCAAGACCGACACCATATCATAATATACCTTAATCAACTGTTCAAGATGATTTTTTTGGCGTTCAATCTGTTCTTTTACTTTTTCTGCTTCTTCGTGCCGACCGTGATATTCATGAAGCATTTGGTTAAGAGTTTGTGTTCCGATTACGTGTGCGGCTGTTTTAATTGTTTGGAACTTTGGATCATCCGTCATTGCTCAATACCTTATCCGCTCTCTCACGATCTATACTCATAATAACACTGCTGCCAATGTCTGTCAAGTCTTTATTTGGCGGAAAGAATATGTAAGCATTTGGGTCGCTTACCTTGGTGCCGTTTAGCCGTATGCCACCACTTTCAATTAAGCGATTAAACTCGCTTTTACTTGTGACAAGTGCAGCATCAATGCCAACCTGTGCAAGATTGACAGCACGAGCATATTCTGCCAGTGGAACATATTGCCAATAGGTCAAGATTTCTTCAATCGTTATTTTTTGTGAATTTTGCATTTAATTGAACTTTTAGAGTGTGATATAAATTTAGTTTTAGTAGCGTATTTATTGCCGCAAGACAAACACTTCCATATTTTCTGTTTCTTCTGTTTCTTTGGTCGGCCGCCGCCTGAATCAAATAATTTAAACAGTTTATCCATTACCAAATCCACCATGCTAATACTAAAAACCCAACCCACTCACCATTATGACTAACGCCAGAAGAATAAGCACCGCCAGCAATGAGAGTGATTACCACAATAGTTTTAAGTATATCATAATTGCTGTTCATTGTCCATTTCTCAATGATGCCAACACATATTCTTCACTGGTCATATTAGCATAGGCTTGAATATGACCTAACCTAATTGCCTTTGTAATTATTCTTGCTTCTGCTTCGGTTAAGTGACCAGAATGCACTCTAATTTCAGCACGAGGCACAAGACGCAAACCATCAATAAACCTAAACTGTGGATCATGGGGACCAACGCTTACGGTATCGGATTTTTTAGCAGTGATCACTTGCAAATCTCGTTGATTTCTGCAACTGTTCGTGTGGTCTTGGCATATTCTACTTTACAACTACTCTTCTGCCAACTATCAACACCTGCACCAACCATAATAGCAGACATAACAACCGCCATCATAATAAAATACCATTTATATTCTGCTTCAAACATTTATATTCTCCTCACTGCATTTTGGACACAACAGTGTGCGTGTCATTTCTTTTATATCTGGACTTTCAAATCTTGAATATGCATCCCATACTGGTTCTATCTTGTAATAAGAATAGTGCCAACCACGCAATTGTTCTTTACGCTTGGCACTGCGATTGTCAATATTATCAGCCAAATTATCTTTATCGTTTTCCTCATGCACATGTTCTTCAACATGACCACATGCATCACAGGTAAGCGTGATATGATATGATTTAACTGTGAAGGTATCAAAACCCATTAGTAAGTCTCTACTTCTTTCAACAACCGCTGACAGCGTTTGCGCCAATCATCACGCTGCCATTGTGCCTTTTCATAACTCAGTTCAAGATAATCATTGGCAATATATTGCACAAGATCACGATACTGCTCTAACTTGGCAATCTTTTCACGGATTGCTGAAATTTCTTCTTCCATCATTCGACTCCAAAATGTTGTTTGATCTTGATGCTAGCATACACCAAGGCTTCATTAAAGCCATCATAATAATCGCTACTTGCGCTCGTATACTGGCTAGTCTTGGCTAGATCGGCACACTCCCGCACGATTAACTCAGCATATCTTTTCAAAGTTTCTTCTTTGCTGAGATTGTCTTCGGGTCCAATCTCTTGGACAGCTTGCTTTATCAAGTCTTTCCATCGCTCGTTCATCATTCAACTCCAAAATATTTCTTTATATCATCACGAATCTTTTGAGCAGTGCCATCAATTGTAGCATGAGCGTCACACCATTCCATACATTCACGCACAATTAGTTCAGCAAACTTCTCAACATCTTCTTGTTCGGCATTGCCACTAATGAAGTAGCGTCTAGGTGTTTCGTGGTCTATATAGTTCAACAACCCCGCATCTAGTGCAAGTTTTATAAATCGTTCATTCATCGTGCTTTTCCCAACATTCATTCGCATCGTCCCAATGACGTTCATCATATAATTTAATACTAACATAGAACCATAAGATTGTCAAGTCAAATTCTGGACCAGCGTGGTCACGACCGAACCACCAAGTATCAAGATTGATGCTAAAAAACTCATCCAAACCGCTCCAAAATGAAACTTGTATTTCAAAGTTTTTATGTCTGGTAATGCGGTAATTTCGTAAAATAACATCACGAGTAATTACCCAAGACTTGGCAAATGGATTGCCTATTCTCAAATGAAATCCTATCATTCTACCCACCTCATTAAAAAATTATGAAAAAAGTGGGCGAAATTAATCGCCCACTGCACCATTATATTCCCAACGGAATGAACCCCACAATGAGCGGGCTTCATCTACTTTGGTCTGGCTACCAAGATGCTTGCGGATCAAGTCCAACACCATCTTGCGAGTATCACGACCATCAAACTTACCAAACACAATGCCAGGTGCGAACTGGTCTTGTGCCTTGATAGTAGGCATCCACTCTAACGCATAACGCTTACGGTCAAGACCATGAGCAACAACCGTGTCGTAGTATTGGTCATATGACTTGATGACTTGGGCAACACCTATCCAAAAGTCAGTTTCAAATTCTTCAACACGCTTGCGGTCATCATCCAACATAAACGCCTTTGCATCATCCATCTTTTCTTCTACAAGAAGTTCAATGATGTTCTTCTCGTGAAGTAGATTGTCCTTGGTCTTGTGAATACGCAGGTACCACTCGCCCTTGACTTTTAGCATGTGACCATCGTCAAAGCGAATGATATAACCCTCAATGCCTTCGGCATCACGAGTTTCATCCATAAGGTGTGCCATAGATTGTGCAGAACCCTCATAGGTCTTTACAACCTCTACTTCAAACATATCACCATACTCTTGCAACCATTGCAGGCTTGCATAAGCACCGTTTTCCTTGTGGCGAGCGGCGATTAAAACAAGACGGTCTTCTGGGTAATCAATAACAATCTGTTGCTTACGAGAACACCATTCAAATATAAGAGTATAACCACATGATTGATCTGCCCAACGAATGAACTGTTCATACTGTGGGCGTGTTGCTACAAACTCTTCTGCTTGCATAGAGACTTCCGTAATCCCCATTTTGGTGCCAAGTCGCAATCCACCATCGGTGAATACACCAGTTACCATGCTGCCGTCTAACTTCTCCAAGATAACATGTGGCTGCGTGAAGTCAATCGCCCCAAACTGCGTTTCATCACGCTCACCGATGTTGAAGAACTTGTGCAAACGACGAGCCATGATAGAGCCGTCCTTGTGGAACAGCATACCACGACATTCACGACGAATTGCATCCATCTCAGTTTCAACAGGAGGAAAGGTATCGGTCATGGATATTATGTAATTGACTACATAGCCCCAATCACGCTCTGCAATGATAAATTCATCACGACCCGCAATAGCAGGACGAACCTGATCAAGGTGGGTGATACGGGGAAATTCGTAGCGCATTTGTCCTACTCCTGTTTATAATCAAATATAACACAGATTTAGAGGATGTCAAGCACTATTTTTAGTAATTTTCCAACTCTTTATAGGCAAAATTGACCTGTTTTAGGGAAATTCCAGCGTGTTTATAGCCATTTGCAATGGTGGTAACATAGGAATTGGATGGCACACGGTCTCTGCCTGCCCATTCACGGGTAGATGGCGTCATATAATAGACCCAAGCCTCATACTTTTGACCATCCACGAATACTGGGACAATCTTCCTACCATACATGTTTGGATAACTTTCAATATGGTCTAGATAACGCAACATTTGTTCATCTGGCAGTTCCCATAGGACACCATCAACATGTGAGCCAGCAGTTTCTACCACATCAGCAAACTTATAAAATTCAAACTTATAATTCTGTAACTGTCCAGGCCCAATGAAATGAGCATCCTGCATGATACCAGGATCAGTTAGCATACCATATGCAAAATAGTAAATTGGCTGACCGCCTGCTTCTAGGATAATTTCATTCATTTTCATGCTCAATTATTTAGGGGGTTGGCGATCTCGGCAGGATTCAAACCTGCAACCTAAAGAGTAGAAATCTTTTGCACTATTCAGTTGTGCTACGAGACCGTATTATAATCCAAATATATCACTAAGTGCTTGTTCTGTCAAGTCACTTGTGAGAAAGGTATGATCACACTTATATGATGGACTATCGCTTAAGCGACGTGGTGCTTTGTTATGCACAATGCGAACGCTCACATCATGCATAACTCGTTCAACCGCATGTTGGTGGCTCTGATGCAGCACCATAGCAAGTGGTCTGGCAAACCTATAAATCTTAGATAAGTTTTCAGCACGGCTAACAACATAGGCGCTATATCCTACCGCATGTTGCTTATTATTGTATGGACTCTCAGCAATTATTTCGGCTTCACTTATGACTTTAACTTGCGGCAACTTAGCCAACAATTCTACACAGTCATAATCTTCAACTAGAAATAATACTTTCATGCCGTTTCCAAAAAAAAAATAATGGCGGTGAGACAGGGATTCGAACCCTGGGTACCCTTGTGGGGTACGACGGTTTAGCAAACCGCTCCTTTCGGCCTCTCAGGCATCTCACCGTTAGAAATGGTAGGCGATGACAGGATTGAACTGCCGACCTTTCCCGTGTAAAGGGACTGCGCTACCGCTGCGCCAATCGCCCATTTCTTATATTCTTAATATACTTATATTATCCTGTTTTGTCAAGTATTATTTTATATAAAGTTTCTGCCATAATTTCATGCGCAGTTTCGTTTGGATGTCCATCAGGCAATTTATTAGGATGGATAATATGAGCCATATGTTTCCAGCCATGCCATAGATAATTTTCATTTGGATTTTTAATAGTTTTTCCTTGTGACCAAGCATCAAACATAAAATACGTTACGTTATTATATTTCATATATGTTTCAAATAACTTTAAATTTCTAGAAAATCTTTCAAAATAATATTCATCATCATAAAAATTTTCAAAAAACAAGTTCATAAAATCAGGATAATTTTTTCCTTGTTTTAATGTAGAAAAAGTATTGCGAGTTTTAGCATCAATAAATTCTATTCTACTGTAATCAGTTAAACCAATAACAACAAGTGCATCGGTCAAATCACTATCGATAATACTATTAAAAATATACTCATTGCCCATGCCTTGTCTAGCAAGATTTATTGTAGGTAAATTTAATTTTTTCCCTAATATCTGCGGCCATGCTAATTGTGGATTGTTTAATTTATAACCACTGCTAAAACTGCATCCACTACAAATTAATTTTGCAAACATTCTATAATCTTGGTATATGATAAATCTAACCAATCACGGTGTGCTTCCTTGCCAGGATGATTGCCACATACTGGATAATTATTTTGTTGAGACCATCTATGAAAACCAATCTCTTTATACCATTTGTTCCAATTTATATTTTGCCATAAAAAATTATCCAACACTTTTGGATGTTGTGTGTCAAAAAGTTCGTTAGTTGATGAACAGAAAAAATAAGGTATTTTTTTACTTTCTAAAATTGATTGCAACAAAACAATTTCTTTGGCTGCATTAATATGATGACTAATAGTATCGCCTGTAATTTTATAAAATTGGTCAGCCGCACTCGTTATGCCAAGTTCAGTTAGTGTGTCATGTTGATCTTTAAAAAATTTATATTGATCTTCACTAACACCATTGGTAAAGAATGCAAGTTTTTCATCTAAACTTAAACCATGCCATGCATTAAAATTTAAGTAATAATCATCAACTTCAAACATTGGATTATCAATTAATGACTGAAATTGTGGAATCTGACGCAAGCGTAATTCACTGCGGTGAGTATATGACCACATAACAACAACACTTAATTCTTCACTGTTGTTTGTTTCTTTTATTGCTTCTAAAATTTTTCGACAAATTGTAACATTGCTACCGCCAGGTTTTGCAACACATTTGTAATCATAATTTAATTTCTTGGCAAGTAAGGCGCTCCAAGTAAAATTACTAGGAGATTTTTTTGAATCGTCTCCTAGTTCGCTGCCCCACGTAAAACTATCGCCACCACTAATTAGTAAGGGCATTAGCCACCTAAAACTTCGGTAGCCTTTTTGTATAGTGCTTCACGCTCTTCAAGACCGATTGTACCACCATTAATAATCTTGGTAGCCTTTACACAATCACCAGCATCTGCGGCTTCGTTGCAACCATTTTCTTGGAAAAACCAAGCAGCCGAACGAGTAGCGCCTTCTGGAGTTGAAAGATAATCACTATCACTCGTTAGGTCTTTGTTAAGTGCCTTGCCGCAATTTTCATAGTTGCTTTTGCCAGTTAATTGGATTAATCCACGACCACGGAAACGATAGCCATCACCGCTTGCTTCATCGCCATTGCCCATGCGTGATGCATAAACACGGTTAGCAATTTTTTCTGGCTGCTTTGCAAAGTCATCTGGATTTACATCCTTAAAATACTTTGGAAATACTTTTGTCAAGGTTTCTGCCTTGTAGTTAAGATTTTCACTAACAGCACTGAACATGCCGCTTTCGTGACCACATTGTGCTAAGAACATTGCTTCACGTGCAGTTGTATTGATTTCAAATTCATTCATTGCTTCGTTAAGTGGATCACAGAACTTTTCAAGATTTTCGTCTTTTGCTCCGTGAAAGATTTCTTTTAGTTGGTCAATAGTTGCCATTTTGATTTCCTCTTTAGGGTTATAACACTATTTACCATTCCGTTTGTGACACATAAATATCTGCATGTGTGTAATTGTCGCCAAATACTTTGAAGGAACTGGTTGGGTTGGGGTTAAAAATCGTGATCGTAACTATGTGCCTGACCTATCATTCCGTAAGAAACAGAATAAAAATACAGAAACTCTTTATTTCTGGGATGATATTACGCAATACTGTGAAGGTATGAATGATAGTGGAGTTTGCGTGTTAAGTGCTTCACTTATGGTCATGGACGATGAAAAAGAAATCACTGTTCGCACCAAGACACCAAGTAAAGATGGTATAAAAATTAAGAAAGCACTTAAACTTACTGATATCAAAGCAGTAGCAATGAGTCTGATTAAGCAAAAATTACCTGGTTGCACACTTATATTCAATCAGGAAGATTGCTATCTACTTGAAGGTTCCTGGGCACCAGGTGGTTATGAAGATAAAGACTACAAATATAAAATTGAAAAGATTGAACACGACCAAACCGTTGCCAGAACTAATCATGGCGTATGGTTAAAGTGGGCTGGCTATCAATATGGCGCAGACGATAGCGAAAGCATGAGTGCTATTAGTTCTCGCAGTCGTTTGCTTATTGCTCAACATGTTGTTGATAGCGCAGAGACTCCAGCGCAACTTATTGATTGGCTAACCAAGAAGTATGTAGATAATTGGCAACTTAACGCAATGCGTCTTGCCGATGAAAAAAAGATGATGCGCACAACTGCACAACTGATGCTAGTGCCAAAAGACCTAACAATGTTTGTGCGTCCTATTCAAAGCAATATTAAGTTTAACTTCTGGAAACTCAATGGCGCAAAAGATAACAAGATGTGGGTTGAGTTGCTAACTAATCGTGTGTTGCATACTGGCGAAGATGATCCATCTATTCCAACTAATCTTTCACATATTGAAGATTAAACTGGAAAGTGGGCTAATCCCCAATCATTGTTTACCCAACGCAATCCAAACAGCATGGCATCTTCACTACAGTAAAATCGCCACTGACTAGTCCAACCAAAATCTTCATTAACATATGGCCACTTTTCTACTTGAAATTTAATATCATTTGACTCACACCATTTATGCATCTGATCAATCCACCATTCTTTTCCATAATAGTGGGCGGCGGGTAGCGTGATATCAATTTTATAAATTTCGTTATCTGATATACTCTGCAAATTTTCTCTCCACATACCAATCACGGTATAATTCTAATGCAATATCTAAATTTACAGGAAGTTGCAGATGATTGCAAACATTTTCATATTCAGTAACAAATGTTTTTTCACCTAATATAAAGCTATCAAAGTTTATTTGATATGGATTATAATCACGAGCAAAATCACTATCTTGCGCTTCTTCGCCTTCTAACAGTTGTGGAAAACCACCATTAGCTGCTTTAAATGTATCATTAATATATTCAAGGTGCGGACTAAGTGTTACGTGAAGATAATTTATTTTCCAATCTTTGAAAACTTTTATCTTTAATTTTTTACTGTAAAAAACATTAGGATGAATTGACCAATTATAAATTTGGTATTGTGTATCACTGGCAAATGCTTTTATATGTTGCAGATTGTGAATAGCATATGCATCATGATGCTCACGCCAACTGCCATAACGTTGTCTTATATTTTTATAAGAATATATTTTAGTATGCGCAACATCTTCATCATCAAATGATGGATCAAACCGTGGAATAATATTAAAACAAAGAGCATTAAGTGAGAGCAAAAAACTTATAAATGTTCCGCCATAACCAGGTTTATAAACAATTATGTTTAGGGTTTTTTGCATGTGTTATTTTTTTACCACGTTTAAATCTAAAAGTTTCTGTTTGGGAATGACAATTTGGACATAATAATCTTAAATTATTAAGACTGTGATTAGTTGAATTACCATCTACGTGGTCTAATTCAAGAGATAATCTGCTTCCTTGCCATTCTGAAACACCACATTCAGAACACTTATAATCTAACACGCCTTCTGATACAAGTCTATTTTTTAATTTATAAGATTGATATTGGGAATGCTTGCCATCAAGTATTTCTTTTAAAGGTAATTTTCCCTTGCCTTCTTCTTTTGGTTTATTGTAACCTCGTAAACCAGGATTTGGTTCATATAAACCAAGTTTTTCTGCATGTCTTTTAAAAGTAGAAAAATGTAAATTTAATTTGGTAGCAGCATGCGCCATTGATTGACTATCTGCAATTGCTTTTTCAAAATCTTCTTTATTATATGTGATAGACATATTGGATTCCTTTTCCTATATGTCTATTTAGTATTTGGTGCGCACGGTGGGATTCGAACCCACAACACTGGCATTTTAAGTGCCATAACTCTGCCAATTGGTTCACGTGCGCATTATTCGTTACTTTACACTAATACTATGTATGCTGTCAAGCCTAAAAGA
>Ga0208744_1000068_pt1 | contig 50542 bp, 59 predicted proteins | sample CryBogCBH24Aug09_FD_184620 | JGI IMG/M metagenome (GOLD analysis project Ga0208744, IMG submission 184620) | Freshwater microbial communities from Crystal Bog, Wisconsin, USA - CBH24Aug09 (SPAdes) (version 2) | ecosystem: Environmental > Aquatic > Freshwater > Lake | place: Crystal Bog...
TATCTTTTTGATGTACAGATGGAGCTACACGGTTATGCAAATAGATATCAGGCCGTATCAGGCCTGGAACATCAGAATATTCTCTTTCACTCATGTTAAGTATATTTGTGTAACCAGAAAAATTGTAAGAAATATATTACTAACACTATTGTACCGATCATATTAATCTCTTGGTAGATATTTTATCATAGCTGCTATAATTAAAGCAACTATTACTAATGCTATTATAAAAGAAACGATCATACTTTTGATTTTTTTGCGTACGACCAATCCACCGCTAAAGTAACAGTATTGACTATAAAGAAAAATATGTTGATCATACCTATTGCAAAATCAAATACAAATGTTGCGTATTGACCGTCGTGAGTGTGTTTAGAAGCAAAATAAAAGGCCATAATGCCCGCTATTAAATTAAGTACCGTTAATGTTACAGTAATAAGTTTCTGTTTCATATTGTTATTATCGTTACTTTAAGGTAAAAGTCAAGTAAATAATTTAATGAAGCATACGTATAAAATACTGCTCGCTGGTCTTACTATCCTTATTGGTCTTGTAGTGCTTAGGATAATAGATCCGTACCCAATTGAAGTACTACGCTTGAAAGGATTGGACTATTTTCAGCGTAAACAGCCCAAGGTAAAGAGTAACAATATAGTCGTAGTAACAATAGATGAAGCAAGTCTTGAGAAGTACGGTCAATGGCCGTTACCCAGAACCGTGCTAGGGGAAGGTTTAGATAGAGCATTTAATAGTGGTGCGCAGGTTGTAGTTATGCCTATTCTATTTTCAGAGAAAGATAGACTAGGTGGTGATACTATATTTAATATGACTTTGCAGAAATATCCAGTCATAACTGCACAATCAGCTGCACAAAAGGGTAAGGGTCAACCAGTACCTCGAGGTCTGGCTACAATAGGTGACGGGCTAGGGGATTGGTTATACACGTACCCTGCTGCTATAGGACCCACAAAAGAGATAGGACAATCATCTGCTGGGGTTGGTATGCTACTGACTACACCTGAACTTGATGCTGTTACAAGACGTTTACCTTTAGTGGTTAAAGTAAAAGGAGAAGTTTATCCTACTATACCTTTAGAAACGTTAAGATTGTTTGGTGGTGAAGAATCTTATCAAGCCAAGGTAGGTGCTGATGGTGTACAAGCTATTAGAGTTAAAGGTACACCACCTATCACTACTGATAGTAACGGTAGAGTGTGGATAAACTTTAAGTATACATTTGATACAGTTTCGTTTGCAGATACTAACTGGTCTATATGTAAAGATAAAATAGTGTTCATTGCTTTAACTGCAGAAGGCCTAAATAATACTGTAGCTACTCCTGTTGGCGTTTCACAGGGTTATGAGGTATCTGCTCAAACCTTGCAAATGTTGATAGATAGCAGCAGATTACAAAGACCTTCAACATTTGATTTATATGAACTTACAGGCGGTACTATACTTGCTATTATTCTTATTGTTGCTGCTTGTTGCTTGGGGTATATCCTAAATGGTATACTAATTATAGTTGCTTTATGTGCACCCTATTTTATTGGATTAAACCAATTTAACACTCACGGATATCTCCTAGATTATACTTGGCCTACTTTAGCAGTACTACTACCCTGGGTAGGAGCTTTATTCTTTAGATTTGTACAAGAATTTAAGTTAAAACAGCAAATAAAGAAACAATTCGGTACATATCTGTCCCCTGCAATGGTCGAAAAGTTGCAAGAAAATCCAGACTTACTGAAATTAGGCGGAGATAGTAGAGAGTTATCTATTATGTTTACTGATGTTAGAGGTTTTACCACTATATCAGAACACTACGGTAAAGACGTACAAGGTTTAACAAAGATAATGAATCGGTATATGACTGCTATGACTAAAGCCATATTAGATAACAATGGCACATTAGACAAATACATAGGAGATGCTCAAATGGCTTTTTGGAATGCACCATTAGACGATAAAGAGCATGCATTAAATGCATTGAAAACTGCAATGATAATGTTAAATAATTTAGATGAGTTTAATAAGGAGATTGCTAAAGAAGGTGTCCCATCGTTCGGAATGGGTCTTGGGATCAACACAGACACTGTTGTTGTTGGTAATATGGGTAGTAGCCAGCGCTTTGATTACACTTGCTTGGGCGATGGAGTCAATCTCGCGTCGCGTTTGGAGGGGCAGTCAAAACCTTACGAGGTAAAGATTGTAATTGGTCCTAAGACGTACGAGTACGTAAAAGACAAATACAAGTGCTTTGAACTAGATTGTATTGCTGTTAAAGGTAAGAAAGAAGGGGTAAAAATCTACACTGTATCCCAGAACAACTTTATTACAATGGAAAAACCTCATGTAGGTAGAATACATGATGGGTTTTTATTAGATTATAGAGCACAAAATTGGGACAACGCTATACAGTTAGCAAAGTCATTAATAACCTATAACCCCGAACTAGCTCACTATTACGAAAATATGATAGAAAGAATTAATGAGCTTAGAAACAGTAATTTACCTGCAGACTGGGACGGCGTGTTTAGAGCAACTTCAAAATAACAGTTACATTATTTTACGCTCTCCCCCTATATAATTTATATTAACAACCGCTCTAAAATCATTTTTTTTAGGTAAGCCTGCAGCATGCACATACCGAGCATTAAAAACAACCAACCTACCTCTTTTTGGTGACACCTTAGCCTTTAATGTAAGTTTGGGTTTTATACCTGGTTTAATATAGTCTTGATACGTTTGATTAAAGATATAAGTATCCCCGTCAGAATCGTTAATATAATAAACACCTATCATTGCATTAGAAGGCATATCTTCAACATTATTGTCAATGTGCGGGGCGCTATATAAAGCAGTAGTTGTTACTCTAGGTACTAAGTTTATTTTTACTCTCCCTAAACCTATAACTACATGCGGTAGAGCGGTTAACAGTGGCATTATGTTTTCTAAAAGTGGCGATAAAATTAAGTTTTTCGGAGCATTATCTTGTTGTACTGACGGATTAAAACTATTTATTACTTCTTTAAGAGTTCTATTAAATATACCATGAACAAATTGCGGTGCTGCAGCACTATTTTCTAACCACCCTGAACTTTCCATATCTGAATGATATTTTTTTACGTTATTTACGTAGTTAGCCCCGCTATATACCGCGTCTGTTAATAAAGTATACGAAAGAGTATTAGTCGGGCTTAATATTGTGTTTTCAATTCTAACTTGAACTTCTGTAGGTAGTACATCATCAATAACAATAAAATCATTAATGTTATTATTTGTTTTTAACAATTTAGAGTTTATTACTTTTTTATTACTAGACATATATATTATATATTAATAAGCTGAAGTAAATCAACCTACACTATATAAAATCAGTTAAGACTGAACATCGTAAAATTGTTTAGTGTCAGCACATCCCCATACAAAATAACCTGCTTGATAAAAGATTGAAGTAAAAGTATATCCTACTGCTTTAGCAGATGAAATAACGTTGTTAATATATGTACCGTTTCTAGCCATATTACCAAGATACGTCCAACCAATTGTTTGGCATTCATTACCGTTAAGGGGTTTACCCATAAAACTATTAATTTCACTTGTAAGAAAAGCAGTATCTGCCGGCGTAGGTGGTGTTGTATTATTGAGATTTTGTATGCCGGTGATATTAATATTTACACCAGTAGAAGTTACATCACGTGTAAAACTGACTTTATAAAATGCACCTGGTGAAGTATCAGTAGTTAATGCATTGTAATGATAAGCATTACCACCATCTGAAATATAAGACTCTAAAAGATTGTGTGAATGGGCGTCCATATTATATATTTATAAACCGTATTATTAGATAGTATATGTTTTAAAAATAAACTATTACCATTTACCAACAGGGCATTTAGTAGCTTCTAATTTAACTTTAGTAGCCATAAAACATCCACATTTTGTACATCTTATTGAATTTTTTTCTAGAAAGTCACAACTTAAACATATAACTAATCTTTTACCTGCAACATCCTGCGAAGCCATGATATGACCACTTTGCATAGCGTGTTTAGCTACATCACTAGCTGATTTGGCTAAATTACTTGCCATTTGCATCATGGAAGGCATACTTTGACCGGGTTGTGTATCATGAGGCCTGAAATTCACAGGACCTTGTGTATTAGGAGGTCTCGGTAAAGGTATAGGTGCTGATAGAGTAGCAATACTCGGTATAGTGTTGCTTGGTACAGCACCAGACAAAGGTGGTGGAAATCCAGGTAGGTTTGCTTTGTTCATAAAGTTTATTTACTACTTTATTAAATTATGATGTTGGGTATGGTAATCCACCGTCTACAGCAGCACTAACTTGATTTGTAATAACGTAATTTGCCCACGGTACTACAGGTATATTATAAATAAATCCAGGTATATTAGCACCACCTGCAGAAGCATAACCTACTGTTGTAGTAAGAGGTGGTACATCGCTGTCAGTGCTAGCGATAACTTGACCGTAATACGCACCTGATAATCCACCTGTTACATTAAGAGTTACAGGCGTACGATCACCACAGTTACGGTAAGTTACTGATAGTCTACCGTTACCAGCACCAGCAGTACCACCATAATATAAATCATATCTTGAACAAGCCATATATGATTATTTACTAATTACGTACGTATTTTAGATTCTTTTACTTACGTTTAGTTGACTTACTTGCTTCAGGTTGTGGTTCTGGTTTAGTTTGAGTTTTATCATTACCAACTATTCTATAAACTACGTTACCTCTTGCATCTTGAGAAGATAGCTCAGCTAAAGGATAGTATTTACGTACAGTTGAAGCTATTTTATCAAAAACAGCCTGTGCATGCCCCCACACTTCTAGTCCTTGTTGAGGTTTGTTTTTCAATAATGCGCTATAGTTAATTGAAATATACATAACATTGTCATTATGATTTTTATACGCAATTTTGCACTTATTCGTAGCTAGTATCTTTGCTAAGTTTGAATTTGGTATCATATTGTAATTTACTAATATAAGAACTTATTTCAACTTTTAATAGTGTTAATTATATCCGTTAAATCACTTTGCGTAAATCCGTTTCCTTTATACCCATCAAATTCTTTAACTTTAATATATTCAGCAGTACCGTACTTTTTAATAAATGCAATCTTTTCAAAATTGTCTTGAACATCTAAATCATCAATAAGAAAATTCTTACCTTTAGCTAATTTAGGGGTTTTATATTTCCAGTTTTTTACATATTCTCTATCGAATATTTTATCTTCAGTAAATCCAAAATTAAAAACTCGGTTCATTGTGTTTGCATAGTCTTTAGCAGCTCTTGTGAGCATATAAACGTGACCAATTTCTTTTAACGCAAACAATAGTTCTTTAGCGCCAGGCCTCAATACTGTATAATACGTTGCTTTATATGGCACTACAACAACTTTTACGGGTGTATCAGCATAATCTTCACCTGGTGTAGGTTTCTTAAACTCTATTTCATGTAGTTCAATATGGCCCCTATCTTTAGTGAATGGCACCATACCGAGAGTATGAATTAGGGTTTCATCCAAATCAATAAACGTATTAATTATTTCTCTACTCATTTATTTATTTATAATATAGTGGTTTACAAAAAAAGCAATAAAAAAAATTCTCACCCTCGGGATTGCTATGCAATCTTTTTATTGTAAGTTGATGAAGACAGAACGAATAATGAGGGTGAGAACAGTAAATATTTACGATGAAACAGAACAATATCAATTATCTGATACCTGAAGTTTAGTAAATAATAAACACCATACACGCTGGTTTCAACGTATATATAATGCGCATCCGAGCTGGGTGTGGACTGTTGAATTATTGCAAGAAGTAGTATTAGCGAATGATTGGTTATTGCTTATTGAACAAGAATATCTTGATGTGCATTATAATACTATTAAATGTATGAATGCCAACCCTTATGCTATTAAGCCACCAAGCGGTTTAGGTAAACATTATTCTATAAAAACACGCAATAAAATAGGTGCTGCATTAAGAGGTAGAATACCTTGGAATAAGAATAAAATATGCCCTTCAATAAGCGCCACTTTAACAGGTAAACCTGGTAGAAATAAAGGTAAAAAATATATATTCACACATACTGTATATGGTACTCATCATATAACAGGCTTACCTAATATAATAAAAATGTTTCCTGAACTTAAACTTAATGCTACTGGTTTTCGTTTTTTATTAAAAAATAAAACAAAGCAACTTAACTATAAAGGCTGGCGTGTAAGTTTGGTTAAATCTTAAGAGGACATTGACATCTGTCATAATGAAGACAACCATTACACTCGTCATCCAAATAAATATTTGGACGTAAACAAGCCTCTTTAGTTACCTCTTCAATATTAAGAGGTACATTTTCAGTTGTTTTGAAGTAGTCTGGTTTGCCAGTCCAAGGATAGACTCTTACTTTTTCTATTTCTCCGTCACTATTGATAGTGGTGGTGGTAGATTCTGCGTGTGAAGCTAAACGTTTACGCCTGATTTTTTTAGGTGCGTTTGGATGTGGTTTTAACTTAACGTTTATCTTAGGTAGCTTATTGTTCTTGCACTTAGAAGCCATATCTCTAATCTGCTCTGCAGTATAACCAGCTGCCAAGTACTTCTTAGTCTCTCTGGTAATGTACTCTTTTACAAAGCGTTCTTGACTACCACCATAGTTATCTTGAATATTCTTTTTAAAATATTCAATCGGTGCAAATGTCTTAGCACCAGAGATTGCATCTACAGGGTACACGTATTTGCCGCATTTAGATACGGCAATAAGATTAGGATCAATGTTCATAGTTACAGTATGGTACCGTAACAGTTAATGTGCAAGCTTATTGTTGCTTTGGGGCGCCTGAGCCATTACGACGTTCCATAGTGAACTCTGTAGGCTGTGAAAAATAATGCGCTGTAGAAGTGTCAGGTGAAAGACTACTGCTTTTGCCTGGTAACTTACTATGTATATTGTGTAGTACCTTAAGCGCTGTAACTGCACGTTTAATTTTCTTACGATAAGAAGGGGAATTAAACATCTTAAGCATTTCTGGATGTAGTTTACCTTGATTTATGTTTGCCATAATTTTTTTATATTTTAAAAGTTTTTTTATCGTTAATATTAATTCTATGTGTTAAATAGTACGCTAACATTCTAACATTATCTTTTGTATACGCCACTAAATCGTGATATATTACACCTTGTTCTTCAATAAACTCGTCATCAAAACCTTCTGTTTCTAAACGTTTTATTTCCCCTATGTTAACAATAGTTGCCTGAGCACTGTTATGATTAAAATCAGGAAACACAATAATCATTCCTAATTCAGATGTAACTGTATTTTGACGTGCTGCTTGAGTTTTATCTAAACTGGTAATCTCTGTAGTTATTACATCTATGTCCGAATTGTAGTTATACTCTTTCGCAACATCAATAATATCTGCTGTAAAATCTTTTACAGCATTATCTACTTTTTCGTTTATCTTCATGTGTGGTTAATTATAACCTATTGAAGATAAAAATCAAGACCTATGCGTACGTATTAGTAGATATACCACCTGGGTTAACAGAGTGTGCTACTTCTCCTTCAGGTGTAATTACCTTAAGGGCAGTAGCATCATTGTGGTTTCTTTTGTTCTCACAAAAATTAATAGCAGTTTCGAGAGAATGAAACACATATTCAACAGTATGCAATATACCGTCTTTCCATTTATGTTTTTGTACTTTATGTATGCCCATGGTAGTTTTTAGTTAAAATATTTATACCAAATATCTTTAGTTTTAGAGGTGTATTCAGTTAAAGAATGTTGGTATTGTAAAATGTTCTCTGTTGGGTATTTATATGTATAATATAATGCGTGTGATATGCTTTTACTGTCAGTAGGGTTAGCTGTAAAATTGGTAATATTAGAAGTACTATCCATTAACCAAGGTATTTCATTACTACCAACTAATGGTACACCTTGACTGATTAAATCTGCACCAACAATGTTAAAAGTTTCAGAAAAACTAACTTGTAAACCTATATCCATTTGAGCACATATTGATATAAATTCTTCTCTAGGTACCCAAGTATGTTTAACTAATTGATGGCCTTGAGATGTTAAATGTTGAAACAACCCTTGCAAGTTGTGCATAACCGGTTCACCTTTCATTTCTATTCTTCCAGCGTTTATATGAAAACGTAACTTTTTATTAATACTACTAGCAAAATCTAAAGCACCAAACGCTTGTACTAAATGGTTTTTTAATAATCTTACTGCTCCAAAACAAGCTATATCGATAGTATCTTTGTCATAGTTAAACTCTTTAGTTTTATAGTCTTGTGGGTAGTAATTTGGCAAATAAATTATTTTATTATCAATTGCATTGTTAGATAATTTTTTAGTCGATTTTGCATATAATTTAATTTCTCCTAACATTCTTGGTGCATTACATGCTATTACTATATTTTTATAAGTTAAATAATCCCCTACCCAATCCATTGCCATACCTTCTCCTGCCATAAAAGGCATTTCACTGTGTAATCGTATAATCCACTTTACATCAGGGTGTAATTTTTGTAATACGCTAAATTTAGAAGGCACTACCCATAAAGCTTCAATAACAACATGTGTAGGTTTATATTGTGTAACTTCTCTATCTATATCATTATTATCAATAACGACAACCATTTTCGATTCTAAACCATGATTAACGAGCATGTCGTTCATGAATTTAGCAGAATTATAAAGACCGGTACTCAGCCCAATATGTGAGTGTGTTGCTGCGTTAAAGTCTTCTCTCCGTTTGAGTATGAAAAGTGTACGTGACATTTTAAAGTGGATTTATGTAATTAATTTATACTTACCTATGAGTTGATTTTTAACAGGTCTATATTATATTTTTTTGTAAATATTATTATATCATATCATATGAAAAACAAACTCGTATTAACCTTAATTGCATTAGCTTTAGCTGTTTCAGCTCAGGCTCAAGAACACACAGCAGAAGGTGTTGCAGCTGGTGCTGTTGTTGGTGGTGTAATTGGTAATCAATACCACCATAACGTTGTCGGTGGCGCTGTTGCTGGCGCTTTAATTGGCGGAATGATTGGTAACGCGGCTGATCATGCTAATGATCAACCTAAAGTGGTGATAGTACAAGCACCACCCCCACCAGCACCTGCTCCGGTAGTAGTACAAGCACCACCACCTCCTCCAGTACCTGTTACAATACAATATGTTTGGGGTCCATTAGATCGTTGGGGTCACCCTCAATATGTATATGTACAGGAATGGAACGGCACGCAATGGATTACAACCTATTATGATTATAGAATGTTTTTAGGTTGGTACCAACACCGTTACGGTTATGCATTCCGTGAAGATATGTACCGTCACCACTGGCACCGTTAATCTTTAACGAATAAAAAACCCGCTTTAATAAGCGGGTTTTTTTGTACTAATGCTATTGACCACCAGGTATTAAATCAGAACCTGAAGGCATTGATTTACCTTTCGGGTTTTGTTTTAAATCAGCTTCTCTGTTAGCCTTATATTCTTTACGTAACATTTTAGTCATTTCAAAAAACGACTTGTAAGTGTGTTTAGTCACACCTCGGGCATCATCTGTCATACGCACATAAGTGTTATCACTAAATTTTGCTACGTCTTCTACTTCTCCTGCTGCAACAATTCTAGCTAGACGTAGAGGGTCGGTTTTAATCTTTTGAAAATCGTATATGACTGTCAGCACTTTCATTTCATCTTCACTGAAAGGCACTTGACGTACCGTTATATCTGGAGTGTATTCTACTCCAGATAAACCACTATATATTTCAGATAAGATTTTGTACGAACCACGCATCCATATACTTACTAAGCTTTAAGTATTTCGTTACGTATCTTAGTAGCAGAAATATCCTGTAAAGCCTTATCTAAGTCTATTTGCTCAATTTTATATCCTACATCTCTACCGTAAAAGATATTAGTAATATTAGGTACTCTAACAATAGTGTATTTACCTTCGTACCCCCTCATACCTGTACGTATATTAGCTTCTACTTCATCATTATTGAACGGGTTCTTTTCATCTGTACCTTGTGTATCTCTAATAGCTATACATACTTGACCGACTCTATTAAGAGCTTCTAAAATAAGAGTTCTATGACCATCATGGAAAGGTTGATAACGACCAAGCATGAAAGCTGTAGGGGCTTTTGAATTAAATGTAGGTACTAATGCTTTCTTTATTTTGTTAGCCCAATATAAAGGTGTGCCTTCATCTGTTACAGTAATGTCAGGGTTTTCAGGGGCAACAAATAACTTTGTCGTATCTGCAAAATCCCTAACAGGTGTTCTGTTAATCCAAACAGTGAATATGTTTTCTGTACCAAAAGCAGCTCTTGTTTCAGGAATAGGACATACAAAATCAGCAATTGCATATTGACCAGATCGCACTGCAATATCGCATAACACACCCATTCTACGGGCTTGTTCGATTCTATCTTCTGGGCTAAACTTTAAATCTTTATTAATTTCCTTACGAATTTCATCTGCATTAAACCACACAGCCCCTAACATTTTAGACAACTCTTTAGCGAGTGTAGTTTTACCGGCACCAGGTAATCCCATGATTAGTATTTTTTTCATAATATATACGATTTAGTACGTATTAGTTAGTTTTCCAGCTGTCTTTATCGTAACCAAATAAATTAAATTGATTTGTACATTTACTATAAACAAAGTCTGCTATTTCTTGATTATAATAATGTTGCCAATCTGTAATTTTTTTATCTGAATTTATATCTTTTTTTAATACACCGACTCCTTTTTGAGCCCAATAATAATTTTTGGAAATGTATGTTTTATACGCGTTTGCAATTACAGGGTTGTTTAAATCTAAGAATGGTATTTTTTTTATATCATCTTCTAAAAATTCATATCTAATAGCTATATATGGTTCAGCGGTAAGCTTTTTTGCGTGTGTTAATAAACGTTCTTCACCGTAAGGATCAATAATACCTCTTTTTATAAAATCATTAAAAGTAAACGTATTAATGTTTAAATTATTATGCCAACAACTCCAATACCACAACGAAACAGCCCGGGAATACGGATTACGAATATTTACTATTAATGTATAGTTTTGTGTGTTTTCAGGAAAACCTATAGTATGTACGTATTCATAACCTTCAGGCATAGAAATATGTTGCATTTCAGGATCCATAGGCTTAAACCCGTAATGTTCAAATATCTTCCACACCGGTCTTGTACCACAACGTGGTAGTGCCCACCATACACATTTGTGTGTGCGTGACACATTCATTACTTATAAACCTAGTTGAACTAGGTGAGATATTAACCAATTCGATCTGTTTTCATCTAATAGTTTATCATCTGTAACCCATATAGGTAACGTTACCCTATTACCACCAACTACTTTATTTACCCCGTGTTCGTTAGTTTCATCGCTTAAAAAAAACACAACTGAACCGGTTTTTGGAGAACTAATATAATCTGTACCAGTTTCATTTGCAATAAAAGTTTCTCCCCCTGTATAGTCATCGTTTAAGTATGTTACAGTACTCACTTTTCTTGAAGCCATTTGTTGTTGGTCTTTGCCATCTGAATAACCGTTGTCTTTATGCTTTAACATAAATCTACCTTCTCTCCACAACACGAGATCTGTAAATCTTGGGTAAAGCGACTTGTTATACACTTTACTTGCTAACTCTACTACGTAGTTTCTATGTTTGTTTATTTTTTTCTTCAATTCAATATCTGTAAAATTAACCCAATCAAACGTGTCTCCTTTAGCATTTACTTTTACTTTTTCATCAACCCATGGCAAAGAATTCGCATTATAATCTTTAATTGAAATATTCTTTATTTTGTACATTTCATTACATATTTGTGCACATGTTTCTCTGTCTAAAACATCATCAAATCTAAAAATAGTTTTACACCCTGTTTCTACTTGTTGCATACAAGTATTTATTTGTTAGTTATTTTTTGCCAGCTTTGCCTCTACGCATATTAGCTTGCCAATGTGCGAGTTGTTTTTTACGAGGGCTAGCTGTTTTGCTATGTACTATTTTGTCTAATGCTGCTAAAGTAGTATGTTTCTTAATACCGTGTCTTTTACTATCACCAGGACGTCCCGGTCCTTTATGATTTAAAAAGTTTTCTCCAATATTATCTCCTACAGAAGCTGCTGCACCGCCATCCGCGTTCACGTCAGGCGCGATTTCACTAGTAGCACTAGAAGGGTCAGCGTCATCTTCATCGAGTTCTTCTGGTTCATTACCTGCTAAAATTGCTTTTAAATCTTTTAGAGCACCACTACCACCTTTCCAGGCACTAGGGCCGGTTATTAAATATTGATACTGTAGTTCAGGGGTGGCATTAACCGCTGCATCCAAATCTGTAGGCTCTATACCTGCATCTCTAATCGAATCTGCCATTGCTTTCACTAAATCTTTATCAACAGGTTTACTCCAATTGTGGTTAACCGCTAGATCTTCTAAATCTCCTATAACGTCATATATAATTTGTCTTTTATCAATTTCCTCATCAACTACTCCAATATCAGTTGTTTCGTCGTTTTCATCTGCATATTCACCTTCTTGTACACCCGTTTGATCACCATTCATACCGGGCATGTTAGGTGCATATGCAGGGTCTTCTTTTATTACACTGTTATAAAATTCTTTAAAAGTTTTAGGTTTAGTAGACTCATGCGCATTTATGTGCAATGCTGCAAGGTACTTTTTTACAGAGCCTTTCGTACAACCTACCTTTTTACCGGTATCTTTTTTATAAACACATTTTCCTCGTACTTTCCAGGGCATAATATATTATTTAGAGTTCGTTATCTTGATACCAATATTTCTTTTCAGGTTCTACAACAGGTGTAATAATGGCGTTTTCTTCTGCTTGCCTGTAAAGCACTCTCCAAGGTCTTTTGTCTCCTTTTATTAATAAAGCTTCTTTACGTATAAAATTTAACAGTGCAGCATTGGGCGTGTCAGCTGTTTCATACCCTTCAAGACGTTTTTGTGTATTGCCCCAAGGCATTACAGTAGCTTTTATATGATATTTTGTTTCATTTAAAATACCCGATACAATACGATTAGCTTGTTTGTTAAAAGAATTCATTAATTGTATATATCAGGATTCATCTTACCATACGTTCTTAACAAAATACCTGCCATTGCGTTTGCTTCGTTTTCATGAGGTGAACCTGTAGTACCGTCAAGTGGTTTACCTTTACTTTGTTCTCTCTGCTTAGCATGCATTAGTTCATGACCAATTGTACGTAAAACGTCAGCGGTGTTTCTATTACCAGTGTATATCCAAATTTTATGAAGATCGGGCATATAACCACCCATTGCTTTAAGCTGTAACACCGTTTCTTTATTTTTGTCTAATATTATTTTTGGTACTGTTTCAATACCTAGTTTTTTTACAGTATACTCAATAAAGTCTTTCACAATACTTTCTAATTCTGTACCTTCAATGTTTTCGTTCTTAACACAATTATTAACACGCTTACCACCTTTCATCTTGGTACCTACTTTATGATATCCAGTCCAACAGTGTTTTTCTAATAAAAAATCAAAATGTTGGTCGTATTTTTTCACAAATATATTTACTTACTTGAGTAGTAATATTATAAATAAAAGTAGCGTACTTGGACAACACCCTGAAAACACCCCAATACACATCCAAGTACGCCAAAATTTTACTTAACCCGAGCTCTGATAGCTAGCGGGCTACCAAATATAAAAAGTAAGAAAAATGTTGCTGCCCAAGTCTTTAGCGTGTATGGTATAGCTAACACAGGAAATAAAGTATTGAGAGACGCTAAAAACACTAATGGAGCAAATACAGCAAACGACACAATAATAAGCACAGCTGCTATTAATAGTGAGTTTTCTTGTGTCATTTGTTAGGACTTATATTAGTTACTCGAGAAATCAACACATTGCTAAAATTAGTATAACAGTGTAATGTATTATAAGTATAGACAATGTATTTTTTAGCATTTTTAATACTATTATCCGCATTAGCAATTGCTGGATGCGCTGCATATTTTAGTATAGTCGGATTAACATTATTGTTCGTTGGAGCAGGCGTTTCTATAGTTGTTATGGGAGCTGCCCTAGAAGTTGGCAAAGTTATAGTGGTTACCTTTTTACACCATAAATGGAACGAAATAAGCGCTGCACTTAAAATATATTTAATTTTTGCAACAATGATGTTAATGGCAATAACATCTATAGGTATATACGGATATTTAAGTTCTGGGTATAATGCTACAACAGTAAAAGTACAAGGCTACGAACAGCAAATAGAAACCAATTTAAAGAGAATAGAAGAATTAAAAATAGAAAATGTAAAACTCTCTCAAGATACAGCTAATCAAAATGAAATAGATACTATTAATGTAGATAAAGAAAATTTCATAAAAGAACAACTACGTCAAATAGATCAAAAAGAAGCTAAAATAAAATTAATAAAATCAGATAATAGCGAAAACATAAGAGCTACTGAAGACACGGCTGCTGCTAAAGCTGCCTTAGATGCAGAGAAAGCAGAAATAGATAGTAACATTAACAAAGAACTATCTCAAATAGAACTTTACAATAACCGTTTACAGATATTGGACAAAGAAGTACAAACCTGGCTCAATCAAGGTGATGGTAGTTTGTTTAAGAAAAGTGGCCTGGATAAAGCACGTACCGTAAAAGAACAACAACAAAGTGAAAGAGATAAAATAGATGCTCAAATTAAAGAATGTCAAAACAGAATGGAAGGGTTGAGAAACGATTACAAGCAACGTGTAGAAGATTACAACACTAAAATTAGTAACGTGGCTATACGTCTTAATTTTCAAACCTCGTATGATCAAAAACTAATCAGTACTTTCGAAAAAGAAATTGATACTATTAGGAACAATATTGAAAAGTACAATAAAGATACAAACGATAATATAAACAATTTAATCAGTAAAAAACAACAAATACTAAAAAGCAATAGAGCTACAATACAGTCAAACCTAGATCAAATACAAAAACTATTAATTACAGATAATCAAATTAAAGAACAAATATTGCACACAGATGTAGGTACTTTTAGATTTGTTGCTAATAGCTTAGGTCTAGGGTTAGATAAAACAGTAATATACTTTATTTGGTTAATTATGTCTGTGTTTGATCCGTTAGCTGTATGTCTTGTGTTATGTTTTAACTATCTTATTAAAGACGAATCAACGAAAAAAAAAGAATATAAAAAATTAATTATAGAACCTGTAGCTGCAGAGGTACCTACGGTTACACCAACTCCTACGTTAACTGTAACACCGACTCCTACATTGATAGCAACCCCGGAACCAATTATTATGAAATCAAGCGAAATAATATTCAATAAACCTAAAGAACCATTACCACCACCAGCAGGTGAGGTGTTGAGATTGGAAAATATACTCGAAGAACAACGAGCTCATATTGCAGAAAAAGAAGCTAAGCTTAAAAATAAAAATCAGAACTTATAACTTACACTACCAATAATTTCGTAAGGAGCAAAAAAAGCATCTCCTTGTGTGTACTTACCAGTTAAAGCTGTAGTTAATTTATCTGCTCTACTTTGCAAACGGTTTGCTCTTTGAGAAATAGGTGTATATATGCTCGTAGTCCAACGTCTACCGTTATACCTAATACCAGGATCTAAGTCTAATGAATAACCCGGACGACGAAACCCACTACTATAACCAACTAAATCATATACAGGCACACCTTCAATACGCTCTCCTAAACTTAGAGTAACGTTGCGGTAATTATATTCAACACCTACCCTACCTTGATAAAAGTCAGGTATTGACATAACTTGTTCATATGTGTTGGAACGGGCTGTTTGTACATTGTTGATACTTTGAGGTGTCATAGTGTATGTACCGTCAATATAAAACGTAAAAGAGCTTATCTTACGATAACCATAAAAGCTTGTAACAATACCGTACCCACCACTACCAGGTTGAATAGATTGGTCGTTAGCGTGCGTTGTATATGTAATTGTCTTAGTGGTATTGTTATAAGATTGAAACGTGCCTTGTGTTGCATCGTTTCCAGAAGGTAGAGACACGCCAACACCTAACTGAATATTACCTTTAGGGTTAGACGGTAACAATAAATGCTTAGCTATAATGGTGATATCTGCAATGCCAGATGATGTATTAGTGTATCGCCCGATAACCACTCCGCTTGAATTTTTAACAGCTTGAGAGCGTGTATGGTAAACAAATGGTACAGTGACATCAACAGTTGATGATAAGAATATATTGCATTTTAAACTTATATCTACAAAATGTGAATGGTTGATAATTTGATCACCTATAATGTTGCGTAGTGGATTATAGTTTGTACCTATATAATCTCTGTTAGATTCAAACCATCGATATGATATAGAAGACTCGTATGAGTACTTATTATCATCTTCGAGTGTACAGTTAGGCATTCCTGTGCCGTGTGCAACTACACATCCTTGAGCGGAAACATACTTAACTAAAAGTAAATTTAATAACAATAATGCAAGTAATTTTTTCATGGTTTTATCCTCTAAAACCATATTTACGTATACCCGAGCGATGTCCAGGCTGTGCCATATACTGACTTGCTTGTTTAAAACTATCACCTGTCATAACTTGACATGTACCTGCAGTTTTATGATCCCACACCATCACACCGAATCTATTTGCTACCTTTTCTCTTGAAACATAATTCGGGTCTGGTAAGATGCCCATTTCAATAAGCTTCTGTACTCTTGGATCCATATTATACCGCAATACGGTGATACAAATCTAAAACAGCATGTGTGTCTAGTTCTTGAAAGAATTCTTTATTATAATCTTTTACGTCACTTTCTGACATAGGAATATTATTAATGTAATATACACCCTTTTTATCCCTGCTAAATGGTATACCGAAGTACTTGTTCAGTAGATCAGTTCCAATCTTATCAGTAGTTTGATTACGAACATAAACGTTAATATATTCTCGCATTGAAGCGACTGTTTGCATAATTTATTATCTTTTAATTTAAGTTAACAAAACAATAATAGCACGAATTAACAATAAGTCAATAAAAAAATGAAGGCCTTTATGAAATTCTACAGCCCCGTATTTTTGCTATAGTTGCATCGCGAAGGTATACGTTATTGCGCGGGGATCAGGCTCTGACAAAGCCTCATGCTCTGTTGAGAAGAATCTTTGGTAATGTAGATGGTTAGTCTACAAAATGTTTAAAGAACGAAGATCATTATAGTGCCTGACCGATTAAGATCAAGCACTATGTTTAATTATTGTTGTGTTGTAGTAGTATCAGTTGTTGCAGCTGGTGCGGATTTTTTAGCAAAGAATTTCTTATAAGCTAAAAAACCTGCAGCTAATACTACGAGAACGATAATAAGTGTTTTCATACATTATTATTTACTGTTGGCCACTTATATTCGATATTATCTGGTACATCAGGCCACATAGGCTTATAATGCTCCGGATATTTTCGTATTAGATTTGATTTATGGCTAAGATGTAACTGCTCATCACCGATCCACTTAGGGTACGATAGTGGTTTAGTTATATCCGCGTATTTAGATATCTTCTCATAACAAGTATCTTTATATCCTCGTGCTTTCCATTCTAAACAAATAGTTAACCCATAGCTAACTAAAGCTTGTTCATATCCACGCCACATTTCCCGGGCAGGGTGGTTTTTCCATCCTTTGTAATCAGGATTATGTAAAGAGTTTAAGAGTTGCAGCACTTCAACACGCTGCTTGCCAAGTCGCTTCATATCAAGCACTTTTGCAGAATCTCTGAAAGTTGAATATGGCATGAACGTTTGCATTCCAATAATATAGAAAGTAAATAACGAATATCAAATGGTTAAAGTAGCTTTTATTACAGCAATAATGGGGGGTTATGATTTAGAGTGCAAACCTTTTGTAAAACAAACTATAGATTCAGACTTTATTTGTTTTACAGATAACCCCAGCATACCAAGTAATGGTTGGATCATAGATAATACCCCTTATCATTTGACATACCCTAGTCCTGTAGATAAAGGGTATTATATTAATTCTATTCATAAGCTTAAAGTTATTACAGATTATGCTCCGTCTTCCGGTTCACCATTAACAAGCAATAGACATCCTTTCAATATTGCAAAATATTATAAACAAAACTGGCAAAACATACCCCGGTTAAAAGAATATGATGTTGTTATTTGGATGGATGGTACGTTAGAAATTATATCTCCAAATGTAGCTGAATACATGATTAAAATGTGTGAACAATATAAAATTGTTAGTTGGATGCATGAGTTTAGAGCTGGAAATCTAGCTTGGGAAGTATTTGGTTCAGATTTAGGTAGATACCATGATTTAAAATATAACGGTGTACACCAACCGTATCAAGACATATACCGACAGTATCACGATTATATTGAACAGGGGTATGATGAAAAGTTTTGGAAAACTGTATCCCGTAAAGAAGGAAGGGGTTGTCCTAATAATACACCAAGCGATTGTTCCCATTTCGGAATGTGGATTACTTGTTTTGTTGCATTCAACAATAAAAGCGAAGAAGTGAAAAAATTTCTAGATTTATGGTATTTACAAACCCTTAAATATACCACACAAGATCAAGTTGGTTTTCCTAAAGTAATACAGGACACTAAACTTATACCATACACATTACCAGACGATACATTCTTAGGCGCGTTTCCACACAAACAAACATCTATGTATATAAAGCATAAACACGCTCCTAATACCGGTAACGATCTGTAAAAAGACTATACAATTAAATTAATGTACCCAATGTTGTGCTAATACCATCAAACTTAACCACAACCACATAGTATTAAACCCGACTAACGTTGGTAGTGATTTTTTACGGCTAGCCCAGATTAATGTAGCGCTAGTAATTAAAGTTAAATAATAAAACTGCCAAATATTAATTCCAAATATTAAACCTGGGATAATAATGATAGCTTTAGCAGTCCAGGAAACAAATTCGATAATGTTAAAATCAGTCCAGTAACTTTTTTCAAACCACATTGCATAACATTCTTTAACATGCTTCCAACTAATAAAAGAATATAAAGCCGTAATCATACCGGCCCATATAAGCGTTGCCCATACTATTTGTGTGATACTCATTAAACAATATATACGTCTGGACGTAATGTATTCAACTGTGCATACTGTTGTTTTGCGTATTCAGGGCTATATATATTACGTACCCAATCAATATAGTCGTATATTTTTTGCTTTGCTTCTTCTACAGTATCACAAATAACTGGTGAATGGTCTATTGCTTTTGTATGATGTATATCAGTACTACCATTTACTGCTGGAATGTACTTACCGTTTTCTTCCCGTATAGTAAGATAACAGCTCTTGTAGTTCCAGTATTCCCAGCAACCACCACCTACTTCGACCCAACCAGTTGTTTGTTTGTTTTTCTTTTTCATTAAACCAATACTAGTACACTATTTTATTTTTTTCAACTAAAATATTTAAGTATTTTGTCTAATTTGTTGCTGAGCCGAATGCAACTTTTTTGCCTCTAAAGTTGGTTAAAATCCAACTTATGCTTGCATCTCTAGAGAGAGCTCTTAATGCAGGGGAATTAGGTATAACGTCTTTACCGTTTTGTGTGAAGTGTTCTGGTTCTGCAACCAAATAAAACACACTTGTATAAATGTCTGCACCATCTGTGTAGAGAGCTTTTTGCTCGACTGCGGTAAGTTCAGTAACATTACCAATCAAAGTAAGGTTCATATAATTCTGCTATAGGATATTTGCGTTGTTTAAAAAATAATATTTACTTTATCTTTACAATTAACTAACCAATTTTTAAAATTTTCAGGTAATTCTGCTTTTATATCTTTAAGTGTTGAAGCTTCTATTATTTGATCTTCTTTATTAAAAAAGTCAAGCACCGCGTATGTATTTTCTATTTGATCGCAGGTCATACGGCATTGAAATGCTATATCTAAAAAATCTATCTCTTCCATACTTTGTAAAAAAGAGCCCTGCATATTTGCATATTTATGCAGGGCTCTGTATGTATATTATCGACGAGACTTCGAAACTCTAGCAAAACGGCCTTTAGTGTCACGAATATTGTAGAAACGTGGCTTTAAGTATACCTTGCTATATTGTTCATCAAAACCAACAACGCTGTACCTGGAAAGGTTGATTTGGCGCTTAGCTGATGCTAGGGCAGCAGTTAAACGTTGCGAAGCTGGCTTATTACCAATAGTTCTATTGTTGAACTCACGTACGATTGTGTTTTTTGATGATGTTTTCATATTAACCTGTGTATTATAATATAGTTAAAATAAAATTCCACTTGCTTTATGGTATCCAACAATAAATAATTGAACATTACATGAAGAAATTTATTGCTGTTATAGGTCTGTACGATGAAGTTACTACAGAGCAAATAGCTCTCAAGGAAATTATAGTAACTGCTACGGACATATACCAAGCACATAAAGAAGCCCTATATAAGTGCAATCTGCAAGAAAATCAACTAGTTCTTCGTTTGTATTATACAGATAACCGCAGACTTGGATTTGATTTTCAAAAAGGTTTTTTACCTTAAATACTGTTAGTAATAGGAGATGGTAATTGTTTATTAATTACCGGGGATACTAACTTTAACATGTTAAGCTGTAAGTTGTAGATGTTAGTTAGTGCTCTATTAACTACGTCAGATGTTACAAATTCATTACTATGTATGAAGAAGTTTTGGTCTACGTAATAAGGTGTAACAATATCTATACTACTTAAAGATGTAGTTGTAAAGCCTACTGAATTGTTTAATGTAGATATAAGGTTACCGTTAGAGTCAAGATTTACTAGGTATTTGCTTTGTATTGCTTTGTAAAGTATTTCGTGGTTTTGTAATAAACGTAAAACACTCTTATTATAAACCCAGTCTTGTATGAATTCGTTTTGATCAATTGTTATTGAAGAAAGAGGTATGAATAATGAATCTATTCCTGTGTTGTACAGGTTCAATGTACTTGGTATATCAATATATTTGAATATTCTCTTATCTGTACAAATAAAGAAGTTTAATCTATTATCAATAAATGCGGTTTTAAATTTTTCCTCATTTGGTGAAGTTGCACCTGCACCAACTAACGTGTCTGCAGTTGGATCTGCCATACGGTTTAAAGCAATACCGTTTGAAAGATATTTATATATGTAGTAGTCAGTGATAAAATACAAGAACACGCCAGTAGGGTCAATGACAATCTTGTTTATGTTTGTTGTAGATTGTATGTTACCAGCTGGTGTAATATGTTTTGTATTACTTGGTAATTTAAATGAATTAACTAAATTACTACCACTATCTATTTCAAACACTTCATAAGGAGAATCAAAATAGAAATTACCCGGTACTGGTACTGTATTAGATAGGTTCGAATTAAAACCGTTACCACCTAATGCCTGTACTGCAAAATTTGAATACGTAATACCTGAAGCAGCAGCATATGTTACAGTTTGTGTTTGGTAATAAATAGAACCGTAAAGATTAACTGCAGCAGTACTTAACGTGACCGCACTTGTTAATAAAGAGTAACTCTGACCGCCTGCAACTAAACCATAAAGTGCAAATGAAGATAACGTGTTTGTGTTTGTAGTAGATAATCTTTCTCCGTCGTGAGACCAAGATATAGTGTAAACTGTAGTGTCCGGTTCGGTTAATGAACTCGTACTCTTAAATGCAGTAACAAGATTGACGTTAGTTAAGACTGGAGCGACAGGTGCAAATGATTCACCTAACACATATACATTGTTAGTTATTGGATTAACCTCAATGCGTTGTGCACTATAAGCACTTAACACATCAACATACAATGTGTTCACCCAACTTAATGCTGTATTATAAACTTTTACACAACTGTTTAAACTATCACAAACATATAACAGGTCGTTACATGCTTTAATTTCTGTAGGTACGTTGAAAGCGTTTGTATTGGTTCTTGTACCCGATACACCACCAACTTGTTGTAAACTAGCTAAACCGGAACTCGATAGCGCATTGGTTACAACTAAGTCAGCTTTATATACTGTTGTATTATCAAGAATGTATAACTGATTGTTAATCACATCTATAGCGCTAATACTTGTAAATGGTGGTAAGTTATAACCAAGATTCGTTGCGCTCAACACCAATGTATTACGCCAATCATTAGTACGTACTTGTATGTGATCTGGTATGCTACCTGATAAACTATATGCAATGTATGTATAATAATCAGGAGCTGTATTAGATGTAAATCTATAAGATTTAATATCTTTTATAATACCATCTGCTACACCGTTTGCACTTATACTATTAAAATTATTTTGATTAGGTAAACCTACTATATTAGTGTTCCATGCAAATGCAGAGGAACCTGTTACACTTGTAGAATACGTGTTTGCACAAAGTTGTGCACACCACTCAATTAGTGTTAACTTATTGTTAAGATTTAAAACCTGAGATATGTTACTAATGTAATTAAAATTATCGTATAGTTTAGTAAACGAACTATTAATAACATCGCTAACTGCCCATTCGTTAGAACCTACTTTTACATCTGTTAACTGCCAAGGTAATGTTGGTGTTTGTGTAGTAGGATCAAAATAGTTAACTATATCATATGTAGGTAAGGTGTTTTTAACATACAATCCCGGTATATACGTTAAATCTGATGATAAACCTCTTGAAAGTGTACGCGGGAATGCAGTTACACCACCTAGGGCTGCAGCTGATACAGAATAATAAGAGACACCAGAAGCTGGTGTACTATATGTATATAATAAGAAATTCTCTGCACTAGGTAATACTGAATATGTAGTAAGGTTTGTGCCGTTATCTCCCCAAAGTATTCCGTACTTAGTAACACCTTTTGAAACAGGGTATATACTTTCAATCCATACTGGTGTGTTAGTAAGTGCAACAACCCATGGTGTATAAACAGCTAATGTACCGGGTGGTAAAGGTGTTGGAGTTGGAGTTATTGTAGGCGTAGCAGTAGGGGCACCTGTAGGAGTCGGAGTAGGTGTACGTGTTACCGTAGGAGTAGGAGTCGGGGTAGGAGTAGCCGTAGCCGTAGGAGTCGGAGTAGGTGTAGACCCTGGAGGAGGCGGTGGAGGAGTTGCTGTCGGAGTCGGAGTAGGTGTTGCCGGTGGTGGTGGTGGCGGGGTAGGGGTAGGTGTAGGTGTTGGAGTTGGCGGTATTTGAAATACCGCCGTAATAGTCATGTTTTGACTAATATAGTTAACAAATGTATCCCTACCATACGGGTTAACTACTGAACCTGTGCCATTAGTGTCCCAACGAACAAATTGATAACCGAAACTACCTGGAACTCTATTATCTACATATATTTCTGGGGTAGAACCTTGTAAAAACGTACCTGTGTTTGTACCAGTCGATACAAATATAGGTGTTGTAAGTCCACCTAATGACGTTGGAAATATTGTTAAATTACAGTAATAAGAAGGTGTTGAAGGAGGAGGGGGTGGTGGTGGTGCTGCAGGTGTTAATACGGCAGTTACTGTTACATTACTATATAAAGTATTAACAAAAGTAGACGGCGAGTATATGTTGTTTACAACACCCGGGTCAGCAGACCAATACGAGAAATTGTACCCGGAACCTCTTGTATCAATAGAAATAGAAGGTTGTGCACCTTGTGTGTACGTACCTGCACCTGATACTATACCAGTATTAGCTGGGTCAGTATTAATTGTTACCGTATATGTAGGTGAAGGGGTAGGGGTAGGAGTAGGTGGCGGCGGGGTTGGAGTAGGAGTAGGCGGTACTGGTGTTGGTGTTGGAGTAGATGGAGGGGGTGGGGGAGCAGCTACTACTTGTATTGATTGAGAACCTATTGCAACTGTTACTAAATTATCATTATTTGCATAGATAATAATAGTATATGAACCTGGATCGCCTATACTAGTTGTAAAGTCCCATCCCGGATTACAAGATACACCATAACCAGTAGCATCATTACCTGTACAATTACCTAGACCTAAATTTTGACTAACATCAGGACGTGAATCCCCTAAATTAGGTGAAAATGTAGCATATACATTATTTGAACTGTCGCGTATTTCACCACCAACTTGATTTGCGTTTTGAAACCCACCTACAGCATTTATATACCCTGCCCAACCATTACCTGAAAACGATTCACCAGCTTGTACTGTTCCATTGCTTAATGAATCAAAACTACCTATCGGTGATTGAGATTGTGGTGTGTATGTACCACATGATGGCCCTGTATAAGCTAAAGAACCAACACTAATACTTAAAGAACCTTCAATTGCACAAATAAGATCTGTACCTCCCTCATCGCCAGGACCTTGATTGTTAACGGAAGTAAAGTTACCATAGCAATCAGTATACGTATATATTGCAGCCCAATTGTTTGTGCCGTATGCTACGTAATTGATTTGATAGTTTAAGCAATTAGCCATGTTTGTATATTACTTACTCCCAGATAATGGAACGCAATTGAGCATATGCAGGAGCAGTTGCAGTGGCAGCCGTTCTTATGTTACTTTCTACTATAGATCTTACATTAGGATCTACTATAGTAGAGTTTTTAATCTTGATATCGTAAAATTGAGATTTTGATCCAGGCAATCTATGTAAGAAGAATCTCTCGATTTCCTCTATATACCCACGTGTACCGGTAGGTATTACCCAAGAGAGGTTATCAAATTCATTACTTAAATAGTTTTTAGATAACGCTTTTATATCCGACGCATTAAGTGTTATATTGTAGAACCGTATATCAGCTATATAACCACTAAACAAATAAGTTTCTGGTAATAATATCCATTCATTTAAACGACCTGTTTTAAAATTACTCGTACCGATAGCTATTTGTGGATTGTTTTTATAGTTATAAACAGTATACAATATAGAAGAAGTAGGTGTAACTATAGTTGTTTGATTTACTATTTTACCATCTACATAGAGTTTTGCAGTGTTGGTTTGATCAAATGTTAATGCAAAGTGATGCCAACCGGTTTCTAATGCAGAAGTGCCGTAATTTAGAGTAATGTAATTAGGTACTGGGTTAATTAATGTAGAATCTTGTACTACTAATTTAGCCTGAATACTAGGTGTAGTTATTTTAGGGGCTATATACTTTCTTTGATAATCAAACCCCGAACTATCTCCACCTGGTATTAACCCTGGTACAAATGTTTTATTAATAACATTACCGTTACTGTCTACTTTGTATAAGGATTGAGACTTACCATCTATCACTAAACCATAATAAGTTACACCGCTTGCAGTGTTTTCAGCTAAAAAGTTAATAACTCTTGTGCTGAAATTTGTAGCAACAGTATCTGTTGTATTTACTTGCTTACTCCAAATTACATTACCGTTATTATCTACCTTAGCTACATAATAAGTGTTATACGCAATCCATATATTATTGTTTCCGTCACAATTAATATATTCAGGCTTGTTTATACTTAATATAGGTGTTCCGTTTTTAGTTAACACCCAACTATTAGCAGCAGTACCTTGTATACCGTTACCGGAAAGTGTAAACACATTACTATTACTATCTACACAACCGTTTGTACCTACCCATAGTTCATAACCACTCATAGTGGCGGTAGTGGTTGTAGGTATATTAGAGTTATAATAAATAGGGTTACCAGAAAGATCTAATACGAAATTGTTATATGAAGTATTAGTGAATGAAGAAAGTAAAGTACCCGTAGTAGTGAATAAGTTATAAGTTACCTTTGTATTTGATGGATGAGTTTTAGTAACGATATTAATGTTACCAGAACTTGTAGGTACTGTATACGCATCTACTATATTTGAAGATGATAATGTAATATAAGAACTTAATGGTGATTTATTTGTAATTAAATCCCCCGGGTCGAATGTAGAGATATATTTTTTATTAGGGAAGTTATCTACAATATAATAATTGTTATCGTATGTACCCTTTAATGTAAACGCTGGTGTGTCCCAAATACTACTTAAAGCAGGAGAAGTAGCGCTAAGTGTAGTAAATGTTTCTGTGTTAATTAAACTTAGTTCGGTGTTGTAAGTTTGTACTGTACTACCGTTGCTTGTGTACGAACAAACAGTAAAATAAGGTGTTAATATTTTATTATTGTTAAATACGCCTATACCACCATTAAAGTAATTACCTACAATCTGATCACCAATTACATTAGTCCAGTCTGTTTGATAAGCAAAAAATGATAATGTGTTACCTTGATTAGAGTTAAAATCAGTGTTTTTAGTGTCTATAAAACCATACGTAGTACCAACATCATAATAAGGCGTTCTTAAATTATCATCTGTAACTGAATTAGCACTCGTATAATTTACAATTTGACCAGCTGTTAAACCTGTTACATTATTAATTAAGTTCGTATTCCAACTATTAATATTATAGGTTAAACCTGTAATACTTTCTACTATAGTGTTGTTATCAACATCTCCTACACGGTCGTAATAATACAATACACCTGGATCGAATGTTAAAGTTGAAGGTACATCCCATATTAAGTTAGGATAGTTATTAGAACTGTTAGTTAATATATTAGGGGCACTTTCAGTTAAAGACTGTACATTTACATATCTTGGATTATAATATCTATCCACCCAAACTGGACGTCCGTTACCAGTACCGATATTACCTGCCGATAACCAAGAACAAAAATACATACCGCTACGAGAACTATTTGTACTATTACCCCAATTGCTGTAATTTTTATAATCAGCTACTTTTTTAAATATTTTATCAGAACGGTAAGGTGTAATGTCTGCCCTTGCACCGTAATCTATCAACGTTGAAGAACTTAATGGTAATGTATTTGTACCGTATGGGTAATGAAAATATGTGCTAGTATCTTTTGTAAAAATTATGTTTGACGTGCTTGCATTATAACCTAAATAAATCTTATCAAAACCAGTGGTTTCGTTAAGACCAGTATACAGCTTTGTGTAATACCTAAGAGAAGAACTAAGTACCGCACTTTGATTGTGCATTGGGGAATAGTAGTTCTTTAATATATTAGCATTTGCATTAACTGTTTGATCAGATGAAAGTGTCTTAAAAGCACTACTAATAAGGTAATTAAACTTAGTATTACCAGTGTCGTTTCCAACAATAAGTTCGTTATTAACGTTTTGATACTTAATTAAATCTGACTGACCGTATGCCTGCAACTGATTGTTTATATTGTTATTGTTTAAACGTGTAGCGTAGAATATAAAATTAGCAGGTACAGTTATATTATTAGGTGTATCAGCTGATAGACCATGAAACTGTAAAGTGCCGCTGTTATTATATAGCCATTGTGTTTGTATACCAGGAGCAACTGTTATAAGTGAAAACGCTGCTCCACTTAACATATAATAATACGTGTAGTAGCTTGGATCGTTAATATTATCTATAGGACATCCTGAAACACTATTTAGACTGTTATTACATACTAGATATATATTTTTTGTACTGGTATTGTTTGGTACGGTGTAAAATATTTGTATGGTTTTAGCAGATAAAGGGAAGTAAAAATTAAATACTGTAGCTAAGTTTATATTAGTTGTAAGACCTATTGTACTACCTGTTATAGCATTACTTGTAGAATATAAGTAATTACCTGCATAATCTTGTATTAAAGTACTATAAATGTAACTTTCAGGTGCAGGTACAGTTACAGGTAATACACAATCGCTAAGTTTTATACTACTTGTTAATACTAATAATTGTTCGTTGTTAAGAGCAACATCCGTTGCACTGGCTAAAAAAGGACTATCACTGTAATTTAAACCGTCAAATGTATGCACAACACCACCCTTAAACGATATATTATTATCGTATCCGTATTTTAAAATAACTGGTGCAGCGCTTAGTATCATATATATATTATTTAGTACGACTATGGTAACACTGTAATGGTATGGTTTGATGTTACTTGTATTTGAGCGACTTTTTTATCTACAGGGAAGCACATAATCTCTCCACCACTAAGTGCACGTACACCAGATATAGGAGTGTTCACACCGTCAAGTGTTAAGTTTACCTTGCTTGGAACATGTCTGTCGTTAATTAAAGCCGTTTTTATTTCGTTAAATGTTAACATATTTTATAAGATTTAACAGTAATCTACTATGTTGAATCCGCCATGTATAATGTCGAAACCATCGGCAAAACATAACTCTCCATAGAAGTCGCCTGGGTTACCAGCGCCTTCACCGGTGTCAAACGATGCATCACCGCCGCCACAGCTGTTTGTATTAACTGTGACTTGACCGTTTTCATCGTAGTACAGATCAACCAAGAAACACAACAGTGCAGGTGGTGGTGGAGGAGGTGGCGGGCCAGGAGGTGGCGGTGGTGGTAGTGGTGTTGGAGTCGGGGTATCAGGTGGAGGTGGCGGTGGTGGTAGTGGTGTTGGAGTCGGGGTATCAGGTGGAGGTGGAGGAGGCGGTTGTGGTGTAGGTGTTGGAGTATCAGGTGGTGGTGGTGGAGGGGGTTGTGGTGTAGGTGTTGGAGTATCAGGTGGAGGTGGAGGAGGTGGTTGTGGTGTAGGTGTTGGAGTATCAGGTGGTGGAGGAGGTGGTTGCGGAGTTGGAGTAGGTGTATCAGGTGGAGGTGGTGGTAACGGGGTAGGTGTAGGAGTAGGCGCGTGATATCCGCATTGTCCGTCAACTAACCCTTGTGATTCATTGTACGTACCACAATCTCCATCTGCATATGTATATATCAACTCATAACCAATACAACCACTACCTAGATATGTACCGTTAGGTGGACATGGAGTAGGTGTAGGTGTTGCAGTTGGTGTAGGAGTAGGTGTCGGAATTAACGTAAATACTGCAGTGATTGGTAAATCAGCTGCAGGCATATTAAACGAATATGGGTTACTAGAAGATATAAAGAGGTGATTTGTTGTATTTTCCCAATGATCAAAACGCGTCACTCCAACTACTGGATATGCTTGAATAGATACTGAGTCGTTTAAATGATAAGAACCACCACCTGTTGTACCACCGTATCCTATTGGGTCTACTGAAAGAGTAACATTATATGTAGGTGCTGGAGTAACTGTTGGTGTCGGAGTAGGTGTAGCTGTTGAAGTAGGGGTTGGTGTTACCGTAGGGGTTGGTGTAATTGTAGGTGTTGGTGTAGGTGTAGCATAACCACAATATGTTGAATTATACTCAACTAATACATCGTATGTACCACAACAACCATCATGATAAGAAGCATACTTGGTAGTACCTACACAGAAATAACCGTTAAACCCAGCTGGAGGGCATCCAGCGCATGGATTAAGGGTAGGTGTTGGAGTAGGTGTTGCTGTTGGTGTTATTGTTGGGGTAGGAGTAGGTGTAGCTGGAAGTGGTGTAGCCGTAGGGGTTGGTGTAACTGTTGAAGTCGGGGTAGGTGTTGATGTAGGTGTTACAGTAGGAGTTACCGTAGGAGTAGGTGTTACGGTCGGGGTAGGTGTCGGTGTTACAGTTAAAGTAGGAGTGACTGTAGGGGTCGGAGTTACAGTTGGGGTTGCCGTAGGTGTTGGTGTAATTGTAGGTGTAACGGTAGGCGTTACCGTAGGGGTTGGTGTAATTGTAGGTGTTGGTGTAGGTGTACGAGTCGGTGTAGGCGTGATTGTAGGTGTAGGTGTAGGTGTTGCAGTAGGTGTAGGTGTTACGGTAGGGGTAGGTGTCGGCGTACGAGTTGGTGTAGGAGAAGGAGTAGGAGTAGGGGTAGGTAGATTTAAATTAACAGGTTTAAGGGCTGTTGCAGATGTTAAATCAGATGTATTAAAAAATATTAATTGTCCGTGGCTACCAGTTTTTATACCTTCTGCAACTATTATTTGATTATTGTTTGTACCCCAAGACCTACTCTTTATTAAATGTACTGAATCAAATATATTACCAGTACCAGAAACGGCAGGGTTAACAGTTAAGTACGGCGTGAAAACAATTGCATTAACTGTATAGCTTATAGTTTTTAAGCTAGGAAACAATAAAGCAGAAACCACTATTGTGTTTGTTGTTTCACCGTAAGTTGAATTATAAAATGTATAACTGAAGTTACTTCTACTGTCAATGTTTTGAGTATAGCCAGTTAACGCATCTTGTAATGAACTATATGTAAAGTTTCTTACTACTGTTATAGGTTCTTGTGTAACTACTGTACCAGATAGGGCCGAACCGGCTATACTATATGTAATGTTATCAACTATATTTTCTCCAAAGTTAATAGCACTTGGTTGAAACACAACAGTAAATGGTGCATAGCCTGCAATATTAATAGTACCACCTAAATCAGAAACCGGGAATGTATATGTTGATAATGACATTAGTTGGTGGTGATTTTATAGTTGATGAGGCTTATTTGCTGCGCTGTAGCTGAAAAAGCTAAAAACGCTGTAGAATATTTATTAGTATCTTCATTATAGCAAAACACTGGCGGTTCCATATGACTTATATTACCTACAGGATATACATACTCTAACATTTCATTAGCGGTAGTACTGTTTGTAGGGTATATTTTTACACGTTCCCGAGGATTGTTAAGATCGAGTTTGTATAAAACAGGTATTACTACACTCCATAAACCACTTGATGAAACTAAAGAGGTAGAGTTACCATAAAAAGTAGAAGATAATATAGTACAAATAGTAATTGTTTTAGCATCTGAATCAAACCAATTACCACCATAATATACTTCAGCAGCAGGTGTAACTAACCCAATACCATATCTAAATTTATCTGTATCGAACGTTGACGCACTAGCAGATAAAAGTGATAATGATAAAAAGTTTTGTAAAGAATTACTAATTGAATATGTATTATAATCAAATGTAATTTTTTCGTATAATATAGTACTAGATAGTTGTATAACTAATGTATCAAAAAACACTTCAAAATTAATAATGTTGTTACTAATTAACTGATTGTATATATTAGGAGTGTTGATATAACTACTGTAGATTAAATTTAAAGCAGATGGGCCTGTATATATAGTACTATCAATAGTTTTTACCCAAAGATTACCAATAGCATTCATATCTTTGTATAATGAATGCGGGACACTAACAGGTTTATACAGCGCGTATTGATTACCAAAAACGTCCGTGTTCCAAGAATACAACGCAGAAGCAGGGGTATATACTAAGCTTTGTATTCTAGCGTTTAAATCAAAATAACCTAAATTGTTTAATTGAGTTGTAGAATTAAAAGCACTCCACGTTTGTTTAGTAGCACCTGTCCAGAACTCAAAATCATAACGCGCATTAACAACTCCATTACTATCTGTTTTAGTTGTTTCAAAAGCTGACTGATATGGTATGAACTTTTGATACGTGTCAGCATTAATAATATTACCATCAAAGTAATCAGATGTATTAGTGGATTTCATCCAGTTAATATCAACTGCATGGTTTATTATATTACCTTGATCTTTTTGAGTTAATCCGCGGCCTTTATTGAATCTAGTGGGTTCTATGTAATGGTATGTAGAACCTAATCGTATCTGACTAGTGTTTAAACTATATGTTATATTTTTAGTTAAATATATTGAAGCACCTAAATTACTTGGTACAAAATAACCACCTAACTGGTTCAATGTAAGTAAGTTAGCATTAGTACTAGGTAATGTAGCTACTGTTGGGTAATACCTATTAGTTAAATTAGCGTACGGAGTTAAAGCCGTAACACTAGCAGAAACTAAACCGTTATTAGTTGCAGAAATAACATACTCATTGTTAGCTAAGTACTTTTGAGATAAAGTATTTAGATAAGAATTTATTTGATTTTCTGTAGTAAAACTATCTACAACTGTAATACCGTTAGCCATTAATGTTATTACTTATCATAAGCATATTAACTGCCAACCATTTACTTAAATGTTGCAAGAGACTCTAGAACAATATAAGTTGGAGTGTTATCTATCTTAGTTACAGATACTGTGTAGCAGTCATATGATGAAGAGTTGCCAGATGAAGGAGCTGAACCGCCTTGCCAAGACGGTGTAACAGGCGTGCCGTCAATTTGTAATACTGTTTGGTAATACGGTGTTGAGTTGTTTTTAACTAACAGTGCTACTGTTATGGTTTGATTTACACCTAAAGTAGCATTTAATGTAGTAGTACTATTACCTCTTAAATTGAGAGTCCAATTGTTTGCTGTATTAGCAGTATAATACTGTATACCCTGATTTAATGTATCATAATTAATTGTAACGCTTGGAGCACTTGCCGTATTAACTGTATTCTCTAAAATAGTAGACTCTGTAACAGTACCAGTATAGGTTGCATTTGTACCATTATAGTTGACAGCAGATAATGAATATGCTGATAAACTTTGATGTATTACGTTACTAGTAGTATTGAGTGTTTGATTAGCACCTGGACCCGAATAACCTGATATACCAGAATAACCTGATATACCAGAATAACCAGATGTACCGGACCAACCAGAGGTGCCACTAAAACCTGATACACCAGAATAACCTGATACACCAGACCAACCGGACGTACCACTGACTCCTGATACACCACTATAACCTGATATACCACTTGTACCAGATATACCACTAAAGCCTGATGTACCGGAGTAGCCAGATATACCAGTACCGGAATAACCACTTATACCTGAAGTACCGCTCCATCCAGAAGTGCCACTAACACCTGATACACCAGAATAACCTGATTGACCACCTTTACCAGCTACTTCTATTTCAAACCAAGGGTCATCATTACCGGTAAAATCTGTATTAGCGTTTACACCGATAGTGCCACCGTTAAAGCTTGTTAATTGCAATGCGACTTGCGTATTTACACCCGGTGTGATTGTTGCTTGAGCTATACCACCGAAAGCTATATAACCAGCTGCATCAGAAGCACTGTATACATCAGCAACACTACCTATAGCTGTAGAAGATGTTACATTGTACCAACCGAAACCTGGTCGATTGGTACCACCGGTAGCAGAAAGTGAAGGGACTTGAGCTTTTAATGAATATGTATAACCAGAAGATAAAGTAATAACACCGGTTGATGTATTGAGCGTAATAGCACCTAAACCAAGATCAGCATCAGCTGAATTAAATTTTAATATTTGACCAGTAGCAGTGAAACCTTGACCGTTAGTTTTACTACCTCTAAAATAAGGTACCGGTGAAGGGATACCAGCTGGACCTGAAAAACCAGAAATACCTGATGTACCGCTAATACCACTGTAACCAGAAATACCACTAATACCAGATGTACCACTAAAACCTGAAGTGCCAGAATAACCAGACGTACCACTAAGGCCTGATACACCAGACCAACCCGATACACCACTAGTACCTGAGGTACCACTGAAACCACTTATACCACTATAACCAGATATACCTGACGTACCACTGAAACCAGATATACCACTAGTACCAGATGTACCACTGTAACCAGATGTGCCAGAATAACCAGAAACCCCGCTAAAACCAGAAGTACCACTAAAACCCGATGTACCAGAGTAACCTGAGGTACCAGAATAACCTGACGTACCGCTAAAGCCTGACGTACCACTAAAACCCGATGTACCGGAATAGCCGGACAATCCTGAGTAACCACTAAAGCCTGATGTACCAGATGTACCAGAATAACCGGATACACCTGACCAACCAGATACACCACTAAAACCAGAAGTACCGCTAAAACCAGAAGTGCCGGAATAACCCGAAACACCTGAACCAGAAAAACCTGAAATACCAGACCAGCCAGATATACCTGACCAACCAGATAAACCACTATAACCTGATTTACCAGACCAACCACTAAAACCTGAGACACCAGAATAACCACTTGCGCCAGAATAACCACTCGTACCAGAATACCCGGAAGTGCCTGATAAACCACTATAACCAGACAAACCACTATAACCGGAGTAACCAGATGCAGCGGTAGCCCCATTAGCGCCTGAAATACCTGAATAACCACTAAAACCTGAAGTACCGGCACCACTATAACCAGAATACCCTGATGGGCCTATAATTGTAGCACCAGAATAACCAGATGCGCCAGCTGTACCAGAAAAACCAGAATAACCACTATAACCAGAAGCATTACCACTATAACCGGAAATACCTGAATACCCGCTAAAAGCAGGATCAACTAGCATGTTTTGGTTTACTTTTACTATAGACATATTAGTAACGAATTACGATTAATATTACATTGCCCGGGGGTGGTGGGTTGCTGAATGTAATTGTTTGGTTGAGTACATTTATAGTGTATGAATCATCTGGTGTTTGTGTAACACCATCTACCGTTACCTGATAGTCACTTGCCCGGGAAGAAGTAATACCCGTTAAAGTGTATGTGGTAGTAGCACCATCAGATATAAATGTCCAATATGTTGGTAAAGTTGTTGCCATTGAAAGTGAGTTTGCTGTTGCAACTGCTTCTATAACACTAGCAATTAAATATTCTTCAGGAATACTATATTCGCCAGCAGTATAAAGCGCCTCAGGAGTACCAGAAGCTACAGTAGCATAAGTACTTATAGGCATTGTTGGGTCTCTATCAAAATAATTGCTAGTATCGTAAAGTTCTTGTATTTCTATACTGAAATTTCCTGAAATAACATTTAAATACGGTAACGATGTTAAAATATCCGGGTCTGTAATAGCAAAACTTGTAGTTATTACCCCATCAGGTGTAATTTTACGTGTAAATGCAGTTAAAAGATAGTTATAAAAAAGTCTTTCTAAGGAAGTACTTGTACCTGTAAGGTTACTTTTTAATTTAGTATAAACAACACTATTACGTTTATTAGCTAAATACACAGCTACATCTTTTAACCTACGGGCATAACCTATAATAGTGGCTTGTAAACTTATATCATCGTTTATATCCACACTTGTGAAGAATTTTTGTTCTTGTGGGGTACGAGCTGTTATACCTAGTATTTGTAAAAAATTAATATAATAGTTTTTTACAAAGTTTACTGAAACTGCATTTGATAAACTCTGATTTAAATACCACCCAGTCACATAAGCGTTGTATTGAGCGGTCGCATCTACAGGTGATATACTATTATTACGAGCTCTCCAATCTTGAAATGAATATGGCTGAGAGATATCACCACCACCCGATACACTTGTGGCACTTGCTAATGTGTTGATTGTATTAAAAACAGGCATATTATTACTTAATTAATCCTAATCCTTTGTGTATGTAATAGTTAAATATAGTTTCTAATGTACCTTCATCAGCAACCCATTGTGCGTGATTAGAACCGGATAATTCAGGTAATGTAGTTAATGGGTCATCCCAATTAATTAAACCCTCTACCTGTTGATTGTCTATAGTATTATTATAAACAAAAAATCTATAATTGTATTGTACTGGTGTTATTAATCCCCAACCAAAAAACGCACTTAAAGGGTAAACGTTTAAAGGATAAGAAGAAAGAGGATATGCTTTTAAAGGTAACAGTGCGCTTAAACCACGCGCTGTTAGCGAGCTATATGAATTAATTGGTGGCACTTCAAGTAGCTCATAATATTGAGTGTTAAACAAATCATTAGCTACAATTAATTGACCTGCAGTAACCATTGTTGTAGCTATATCATAAGCAGTTAAACTATTACCTAAATTGGTGTGACCTGTGGGTAGGGCAAAATTACGTGCAAACTGTGAACGTGCACCCCAAACCACACTTTGCTGGGTAGAATACAAATCTACAACTCTACCTAGAGCAGGTGGTATGTTATAGCCATAATTGTAATTATCTAATGTAACACCTAATGATTGAGCTATAGAGTAAAACGCATTAACATTAGCTGAAGAAGGATCAGCTACATTACGTACAAAATTTGACGCCTTTTCATATACAACCCCACCATATGTATCTTCATTAGTAGCACTAGTACCAGCTACAGCGGCTAAATAATTTTCAAACAAATTAGTGTTTTGTGCTATAGTTGGTTGTAAAGCATATGAAAACAATTGTGCTCCAAAATCAAAACCACCATTAATTTTACGAGCAAAAAACGTACTATTAAAATCTATTACTTTAAACGCTGCACTAGTACCATGTACAGGTATATATGATACGGTAGGCGTTGCAGGTACACTAATATATAAAGGATTGTACCCGGTTACCGGGTCAGGTATAAGATCATTAACATAACCAATACCAGTTACACCATCTGTACGGTTATATGTAGCTACTAATACTGTTGTACCAGTAACGTAAGGCGTGAAAGTACCTAAATAATAACCACCAGTATCTCTACCTAATGAATCTGTTCTATTTAAACTATAATAAAGGTAATTGCCTGTAACTGGAGAAGTACTGAGATTGAAATCAGCACTCACTACACCTGTATAAGTTGAAAGAGTAGTTACAAATGTATTACCTGTATTATCTGTAGAAATATGTAACGGGTAATTTAATAATATTACATCTGAAAGATAAGATGCATTACCAGAAGAAAGAGGGCTATTTACTGTAGTTACAAATCTACTTTCTACTCCAGGCCAGTACACACTGTTAAAAGGTACAGTACCGTTTATTGTAATGTCAATATGATCTGGATTAAAACTTTGTACGTAATAATAAGAAGACAAACTTACTAAAGAGTTTGAATATGAAGGTACTTTTGTATAATCAAATGATGGTAGGTTTGCCACATTAGTAGTATCTAATGTTACCCAAATTGTAGTTGGTTGAGCAGACAATACCAATGCACTAGTATAGTTGGTAACCATTGAAGGTATATCATCTATATAAAAAAAGTTAAACGAACCGGAAAGACCAACTAAAGTGCCAGTAGAAGATATATTACCATTAGCATCAATCAATATAGGTGTACTGTTTGTTGGTTGATATGTGGAAATAATTGCTTCGTTTTCAAGTAAAGGCATAGCAGATGCCGTTGTAAAACGCCACTGCGGTCGCAAATCAGATAACTGATTTGGTAATACTTGAGTTGCTGGTTGAGATAAAGAATTATCTGCGTAAAAAGAAAAATTTAATGTACTACTATCTAGTATGCTAGTTTGATAGTTAATAGTTAACGGTATAGGGCCTGCTGAAGTACCAGAATAACAAGATTGATAACCATGAAAACACGCGCCGTTTGTTGGTTGTCCTGCATTTAAATCAGGCCATTTACTATAATCCCACTTTAAATTATCAGTTATATAATTACTAGCAGTAACAAGTACTGAAAATGTTAATGGTTGTACACCAGTGTTGTTATTAAATATACCAAGCTTAACTTCGTATACACCTGGCCAATTATATACATGTGTAGGAGAGTACTCAGTACTATATGTACCATCACCAAACCACCAAATTAAATTATAATCATATGTAATGGCGGCCTGTGTAATACCTGCTGAAGCAGGCACTACTAACGAACAATTGAAAGGTGTAGCTAAAGTAAAACCGCTAAGTGAGTTAGCAGTTAACCCACTGACTGAAATACCTTGAAAAGCACTTAGCGGTGTAGCCATATTAGAAGTTTACGATAGAAGCACTTTGGGAAACAGATTGTTGTACTACTACCCGAGAAAGTATATCGTTTATATTGTCTAAATAAACAGTTTGAAATGGTAACACTGTAAATGTTTTTGACGTAAAACTAATATCATTATTAGGATAAGATGGGTTATATACTATAAGAGATACACCATTGACAGTTTCTGTACCGTTAACTGTTTGTACTGATTGTACGTCTGGTAAAGCTAATATATCACCTGTTATATCAGGAACGTTTACTGTGTATCCTAATGTAATGTTTGATGGGTTAAAGTAATTTTCAAATATAGCTTGTATGTTGCTTTGTATAACACTTATAGGTGTTTGTGCTCCACGTTGTAAAGTGACAATCAATTTAGATGTTGCTATATCTGAAGTACTGACTGTATTGTTAATACTCACACCCACTGTAACAGCCAAATATACAGGGTCCATAACAACGACTTCTGATGTTAAGGTTTTTAAACCACTAACAGTCGATATGATTAATTGTTTTTGAGCAGGTGTTAAATAGTTTATATAGTTGTTAGTGAGTAATGCTGTAGCTTTAGGTAAAACATAAACATATACGTTATTAAAGTTACATGCATCCGCAAAAGCCATTTGATTGTACAATACTCTATAATCTGTGCCTGGGTTGGTTAAACCTATATTATAAAGATATTGTAAATGTTTATTAACGTAATCATTGTTGTTTAAAACTGCCACGTCGTTAATAATATTTGCAAAATTATTTTTAATGTAAGACACATAATCACTAGTGGTTACTATTCTATACTGTGTTCTGAAAGATGCAGGTGCGTTGTTACGCATACTATCAACACTTTCAATACCTGTAAAAGTAGTGGAAATGTTACTATTAGAAAAGTTTAAATTTAAAATATTAACATCGTCCAATAAATTTAAATCACTACTTGTAACGTTAGGTTGTATTTCAGTAAATTGAGCGGTAGTATATAAAGCTGCATTTTTACCGTTAATAGCATTTACACCGACTTGCCCGTCTGTACCTGCAGTTTGTAGATAGTAAATAGCAACAACGTCGTTAGCATTTAATTGTGCGCCATTAATACCATCACCAAACTTAATTTCATAGTTTTTATTACTATTTAAACGTAACTCATAAGTTTTGTCTGTCGCGTTTTGTAGGTAAAGAGATTCAGTTTTAGTCCATTTCGACCATGTAGCGTTGTTTGTACCATTAGTACCCGTATTTAAAACATATACATCTATATTAAAATGATCTACTACAACGTTTGTGCCAGGTACTAAATAGACAATTTCATTAACTTCTCCACGGGCAGTATAGAGAGGGTACTCTATATAACTACCTTGATATAATAGGTATTGATTAGCTACATCACTTAGTTCTTGTACACCTGAAACTGTTTTAGTAAATGTTATATCTTCGTTAAAAGAGTAAGATATGTTGCCAGCTCTTATAAAAGTGTAACGAGGTATAGTATATGTACCTACTGGTAGATTAGCTGTTGCTGAAACATCAAACGATAATGTTGAAGTTTGAGCACCTATAGGGGAATAGTTTAATGCCTTAACAATACGGTTCATGTTTTCGTAAAGCTGAGCTTCACTAAACAAGGACTCTGTAGCTGTTTGATTTTGATAATAAAGTAATACATGGAAGGCATAAGCTATAATGTTGTTTATAGCTGTTATGTTAGAACCTTCATAGTTTTGATCTGTAAAATTACCGTTTGCATTTAAACGACTAGTAATAAAGCTTCTCAACGAAAGCGCATCAAACGCGACGTATTCGTTTGCTGCTATATTAAGATCTTTATTGTCTGAAGCTGTATTCATAGTTATGTAAGAAGTGTATATCCGTTTTTAGTTAATGTACCTGGGATTTTAATTTGCTTGTTAATTGCAGGTATCAAAATACTTAATACAATAGTAAAGGTTTGCTCGTCTGCGTTAACGTCTATATTGACATTTTGTACTATAACACGTGGTTCAAAGTTAGGTACCTGATCCATTATAGTTTTACCTATTAAATAAGCAGTTGTGTCAGTAGCAGGTTCAAAAACGTATTTTAGTAAATTCAAACCATATTGCGGATTTAATAAGTTCTGTCCGGGTATTGTGTTAAATAGATTTGTTAATGAGTTTGCTATTGCATCCCCGTCATAACTTGCATCCACATCTCTTTGTATCGGATTACTAAAATCTAATTTCACATCCACAAAACTATTATTAGTTTTAGATGTTACTTTTTGTAACCCGTTAAAAGTGATACTTGGCATGTTAATTACTTAGGAATAGAGTATAAAAACATAAGTAATAATATATCTTTTATGAAGAACAGTAAGTTTATCCCTCTATACGAAACTATTTACAACCGTTACAGTCAAGGTCATGGCTTTTTAGAGGGAGATCTAGTCAAGCTTAAATCCAATTATAAGTCGACAGAAGCTTACAAGTCGCTTAACGACACATTAAAAAATCGTGTTGAAACAGCAGAAGCATCCGGTTATAACATACGTTTAGGTCGTTTACATACACCTAACAATAGCGCAGGTTCATTAGGTATTAATCCTAATTTACCAGCTACCCATGCAGACGTATATCTAGAAATGTCCCCAGGCAACTTCGGTGGTTTAATGACAGTACCAATCGACCTTTTCGAACAAATAGATACAGGTGTAAATCTTTCTCCGGTTTCCGCTAACAATAAACGTTCAAGCGGTCAATATCAAAAAGCAGGCAAATGGAAAGCTAATTCAGATACTCCTGCAACAAAAGATCAAAATCATTTAGGTCACGAAGAAAACTGGGTCAAGAAAGGTGATTACGAATTAGCAGAAAAAAATAAAAAACCTAGTGTCGGCGCTAATGATTACGATGATACTAAGCCATCTACAAAATACAAACCTTTACCAAAAAATAAATTAAAACCAGCAACTTTAAAAGAATCAGAAGAAATACTAGAAAACTTATATATTAACATTCTTAACGAAGATGTTGGTATGGCTGGTTCCGGAGCTGAATCAAGTTATGAAGAAGAACATAACGAAGAAGAAATTTGTCCAGTTTGCGGTAGAGAAGTTTGCGGTTGTTCTCACAAACAATTACTTGATTCCGGAAAATTACATATTGAACCACATCATGTAAAAGATGAATGTTGGAACCCTGAAGAAAACAAAGTAGTTGACGAATGTTGGGATGAAGATGGCAACATTAAAGAAGAATGCTGGAGAATGGAAGAAGAAAGCGCAGAAGGTATGCCTGGTAACGATGGCGTTAACTTAAGTACCGGTCAAGAAAGTGGCACGTTAGAAGACGGTCCAATGTAAAGTTTAAAGTACTTTACAATTGAACTAACGCTATAAGACAAGAGAAAAAGTTAATTTCTTGATCCATTACTAAAGCACTACGATAAAGATATTCAGAGACTTGCAACAATGCAAGTCTTTTTTTATCTTCTGCTATAGAACTCTTATACACTGCGTTAAAAAGATCTTTCATTAACTTAGGATAATCATTTCCAAAGGTTTGCTCTGATTCTATAACAAATTTACGTATAGACATAAGATCTTCTTTGTTTAACGTTTTATCAAGGATCTCTTGTGCGAATCCTTCGTTACTGATAGTGTCTTGTATAAGCAACGTATTATCTATTACACTACGTTGTATGTAGTTAATAATTCTACGTAAATCAGGATAATAAAACCTTATTACTTCCTTAATACGCTCTACTTGACCAGCACCTACAGCTATTTTTTCTTGCTGTAAAATGTATTTTATTCGTTTAGCGTATTCTCCAATAGGAGGAGTAAAATCAGTGAAAACTTGGCATCGAGACTGAATCGGTTGGATAATACGATGTAGATAGTTGCCAGTGAGGATAAAACGGGTATTACCAGCGTACTCCTCCATAACGTTACGCAAAGCTCTTTGACCTGCATCACTAAAGTTGTCAAACTCGTCCAGAAAGATAACCTTAATCTTGCCATCCAAGCTTTTAGTCTGAGCAAACGAAAGAATAGAGGTACGGACTTCATCGATACCGTTCTTTTCGCTTGCATTAATGTAGAGGTACTGTGCATCTAGTATTTCGTTTATTATTACTTTAGCTAATGTAGTTTTACCAGTACCTGCATTACCTACAAGTAACATGTTAGGTATTTCACCTTTACGTTTACATTCTTCTACAAAAGCACGTAAATGGTCGGATAGAACCATATCAGCCAGTTTAGATGGTCGATACTTTTCTACCCACACATTCATTAACTGTTCAGTTATTGACATTATTTGTTTTTTGGTTTAACTGAAAAACCACCATCTGGATCTGGTACTATTTCAACCTCTGTAGGTTTAAGACCGCTTGCCTTTTTGTTATAAACTTCTGCAGCATTAGCTGGTTTATCAGATGAACCGAAACCTTTATCGCCACGTTTAGTTTCAGTTACCTGATCAGCCCATTCCACATCTGCTTGAATTAAAGGATATACAATAAGTTGTGCTACTTTATCACCAGCAATAAATGTTTGCGGTACGTCGCTAAAGTTGTACAACTTAATACCCATATCACCTCTATACGGATTATCAATAATACCGAAATGAGGGAATATACTCTTTTTAAAGCCTACACCAGATCGACCTTCAACACGAATCCAATAACCAGGTGTAATATAAGCTAGTTTAAGACCTACAGGTGCTACAGCCCAGCCTTTAGCGGGTACAACTACTACATCTGTACATGTAAGATCTAAACCGGAATCTCCTGTATAAGGATCTGAATGATTAAACGAAGGTAATACAGCATTATCTGCTGTTTTTACGAATTTAATTGTGACTGGGAACATAATGGGTGATTATATTATATAAACTTGATAACTCAACTGATAGCCTAAGTATTCTTAGTGAATCCTTCATTACCTAGTAATACTACTACTGATAACCAAACTATCATAGATCAGCTTGATGCTGCTATAGCTGGGTTAGATGTGCAAGAAAATACTTCTAAAGCTATAGAACCTGTTGCAAAGGTGAAGCCACCTACAACAACAGATGAAATGCAGGCATTTGTATTACAACACTCTGCCCAATTAGTAGAAAATAGTGTTAAAAGTATTATGGAATTACAAAAATTAACGGTTGCTACTGGTGATCCAGAAATGATGGCAGGGTTAGCTAGCTTGATTGCTGCAAGTACAGGCGCTATAGAAACAGTTAATAAATTGAATATACAGCATAAAAAAGCTGAAGCTAATAAAGAGCTTAAGAAAATCGAAATTGAAGGCAAGAAGGAAATTCAAAAACTTAAAAATGATGGTTACCTTAATTTACCGCAAGGTAACACAAACATACTAGTAGCTACTCGTGAAGAAATAATAGCTCAACTAACAGGTAAAGCTAAAAGCAAAGCTCTAGAAACTAATGTTATTGAGGTGTCGGGGGTTGATCCACAACCACCACCTGCTTTGTAAGCTTGTCTTTAACAGCTTTATAGTGTGCGTTGATTAACATTAACAATATTAACCCGCCCACAACTGCACCTACTACCCACATTGGTATGGTAGCAGCTACGTAAGCTAAACCTAAAGAAGCTACACAACCTATACCGAGTGTAACACTCTTTAACAATACTGCTAAAATTAAAAATATAATACCTACACCCACTAAAGCTTTAATTATATAACCTAACATTTCTGCTTTTTGATTAGCCTTAGCAATTTCAACTTGATCAGCAGTATCTTTTTTAATTTTTTCTAACTGTGCTTTTTGATCAGCTTCCAACTTATTAATTGTTATACGTTGTTCTTCACGTATTTGTTGTTTTTCTCTTTCTTTCTGCTCTATAAGTGCTTCAGCTTTATCTAAATCAGCTTTTTGACTAATAGCTAACTCTACACTCGCATTGTACTTTTCATACAATTGATCAATGGTTTTAGTCTTTTCTTCGTCTATCTCTTTGGTAACTTTTGCTTTATCTTCTGTATTTAATTTATCTGTACGGGCCATTACTTCTTTTGCTCTTAAATGTGCTATAAGAGTATTGATATCTTGTTTTTTCTTTTCTTGTGTAACAAGATAAATACCATAATTTAACGAACCAATTTTAGCAAAATTCTCATCATCTTTCTTTTTTTCGTCGTTGTATGCTTTTTGTAAATCTGTTCTAAACTTTGCATATTGTAGTTCTAATTGATTACGTGCATCATCAACTTTTTTATTAGCTTCAGCTAGTTGGTCGACTTGCTTGACTGTTGTTTCAGCTTTAATTACAGCTGCTGCAGATGTAGTAGTGTCAACTTTATTGGAACTTGATCCGAAATTAAATTTAGGAAACCCTACACATCCTGTGAAAAATAAAGATGCTAATACTAGTACAAAACATTTTTTCATACTAGTACTTACGGTTATTTTTCGTTTTTAAAAAAATCAATAATTTTTTGTATATCAGACTTGCAACGGTTGCATCTATCAGCGCATGTACAGTACTGTTGCAAGTCTTTTATTGTTTTTATATCATCATGTTTATCAACAAGATGTATAATTTCTTTGTAAGATAGATTATTGCAAACACAATGAGTATGTCTTAGCTTGAGCTCCATTACGACTCACAACTTGAACAGGTTAATATGGAACGTGCTAGTTCTTGTGCAGGGTTAGCAGAACGTTGATAGTAAAGACTCTTAATGCCGTTCTCCCAAGCAAATACTATTAGTTCGTTAACGTCTTTTGGTTTAGTGCTAGGTGGAATCATTAAATTTAATGATTGGCCTTGATCAATATACTTTTGACGTGCAGCAGCTTGAATCACTATTTCTTTTTGACTAATTTCACCAAAGGTTTTAAATACGCCTTTTTCTTCAGACGTAAGGAATTCGAGATGTTGTACTGAACCACCTTTTACAAGTATAGACTTCCAAACACCATCAGTGTTTTTCTTCTTGGTTTCAAGTAAAGCTTCGAGATAAGGGTTCTTATACGTAAACTTGCCTTTAGCTAAGTCCTTCACAAAGTAGTTAGAGTTGAGAGGTTCAACTGAAGGCGAGGCTTGTCCAAGAATAAACGAACTAGAGGTAGTAGGCGCTACAGCAAGTGTAGTTACATTACGACGGCCATAACCTTTAAGTAAAGGTGGCTCGCCATATTCTACAGCCATTTGTGCAGTAGCGGCATCTGCTTTCTTACGTATAAAACTCCATATTTGAGTATTGAGTAGCTTTGCTTCCATTGTCTCAAAACCAATCATCTTTGATTGAAGATATGTGTGCCACCCGAGAGCTCCGATGCCTAATGCGCGTTGATTAATAGCGAAGTTTCTTGGGTGTACCATGAACTTCATTTTTTCAGTCTTATCAATAAACTCCGTCATTACAGCATCAAGAAAATATACTAATGTTTCTACTGCATCAGTATTCTTCCAGTTATCCCATTGTTCGAAGTTTAATGAAGATAAATCACAAACAAACGACTCTTCATTGTCGTTTGATAACATAATCTCTGTACAGAGATTACTTTGATTGATCTTAATATTCTTATCTTTATATACTTGTGGTGCTTGATTATTAGCGTTATCAGTAAAAAAGATATAAGGATAACCAGATTCAAAACGCTTCTTAATTACTAAGCCCCAGATGCGGCGTTTTTCTTTATCGCCTTCAATCATAGACTTCAACCATTCATCGGTTACGCAAACACCGATAGAAAGGTTTTGAATATCATCTCCTTCACTTCTAATCTTTAAAAACTCTTCAATATCTTTATGGTCAATAGGTAGGTACGCTGCAAATGAACCTCTACGTACATTACCTTGTGAAATATAATCTGTTAGTGATTCAAATACAGTTAACTGATGATGTACACCGGTAGACTCACCACCAGACGATATTTGTGCACCACGTGGACGTATTTTACCAAAATAAGCAGATGTACCACCACCTGCCTTTGACATAGTACCTATTTCTGAAATTTTATACAGAATAGCGTCCATATCATCGTCAATGTACGAACCAAAACAAGAAATAGGTAAACCACGTTTACGGCCAAAGTTTGACCAAATAGGGGAAGCTAATGAGTAAAAGCCTTGGTGCATGTAGCTTTCAAACTTATCTGCAAAGCCCTTTAACTTAAGATAATCTTCAGCCTTTTCAGCTACATCTCTTATACGTTGTTCGGCGGTTTCTCCGTCTAAGAGATAACCGCGTTCAAGGAATTTGCGCGCGTCGCTATTTAACCAGTAAATGTTCTTGTTACTCATTTTTATATATTATACTATACTTTTTACTAAAATAAATCTTCTTCTGAAAAGCTTTGTGACTTTTTAGAATACTCTACAGGACGGGAATGGAAGAAATCGGTCATATTGTTACCGAGTAACTCTTCATTAAACCAAGATGTATCTTTGAGAAGCTTGGAGTCTGTTTCAAATACTTCTGGAAAACTAATACCCTTGAGAGATTCATTGATACGGTCTTTTACGAATTCTTTAAGGTGATCAGCGGTTAAGCCATCTTCTTTGATACCATTAACCATCCAGTCAATAATTTTTGATTCACATTCATATGCTTCTTTTGCTTCAGCAAGAATTTTTTCAGTGAGTTCTTCGTCGAAAAGCTCTGGGTACTCGTTTCTAATTGTATTGATGATTTGCATACCAACAAGAGCATGAATATGCTCTTCGTTACGAGTATACTTAACTTGTTGATCAGTATCTTTGAGTAGGTTCTTGTTACGTGCAAACCAGTTAATAATATAAAACTGACTCATTAATGAAACGTTTTCAACAAATAGAGTGAAAAGTATAAGCGCATAAAGATACTGTTTCTTTTTATCTTTATAATAGCGATGTGTGTATTTTTTGAGATATTTTACTCTGCCTTGAATCCATTCTAGTTTAAGATTTTCTTCAAATACATCTTCAAGGCCAAGCACAGTAAGTAGTCTTTCATAAGCATTGTTATGAATAACTTCTGTGTTTGCCATTACGTAACCAAGATCTTGTAAAGCAGGGTGCGGTAAATTTTCACCAAGCTTGGCCCAAAATGTTTTTACTGCTACTTCGATCTGTCCAATAGCCGATAACGTACGAATGATAATCTCTCTTTCTTGATCATTTAACTTAACTTTAAATTGCTGTACATCTGACTTAAAACTGAACTCTTTATGAGTCCAAAAGCCATTGTGCATGGATTCGATAAATTCCTCTGTCCAAGGATAGTGATTAGGTTTGCGAGAGATTTGTTCGTCGAATATCATATGTTTAGTTACAGGGAATATTATTTACGTATTGTACAGGTTTTTACGTTTTTATCTCTAAGAAAAAAATATTTTTTATTCGCCAGTGTACTGGACGTAGTTATAAAAGAGTTAACCCTTCTTATTATAAAGTTCTAACTTTTTTACGATAAACTTTACAATTTCACTACGCACAATGTCAGCTTCTGTTAACGTAAAGACATGGATACCTTTATCTCTGCTCTCCTGATCATTAAACACGTTACACATTTTTTCGAAACCTGATTTACCATTAATATCAGACTGCATAGGGTCCCCACAGATGAAAAGTTTACTAAATTGACCTACACGAGTCATCAATGTAGTGAGCTCTCTAAACGTACTGTTTTGAGCTTCGTCCATAATAATAGCTTTAGCGTTCCAAGAAAGACCGCGAAGATATCCCGTTGGTTTACCTTCAATACGGTTTTCCTTCATAAGCATGTTAATATCTGCTTTCATTAACAACTCATCAAGCTTTTCCATTAAAGGTTCGAGATAAGGAGTTAATTTTTCATTAGCATCTCCTGGGAGATATCCCATTTTATTATCTGAACTCTCAACTATACTACGAATATATATTAAGTCAGAAACCTTTTTTAAGTTTAAAAGCTCTAGTGCTACCAATGTAGCTAAAAAGCTTTTACTACTACCAGAAGGACCTGTTAAAAACACTATTTTAGTGTTATTATCTAATGCAATTTTAAGAAAATCTTTCTGCCTGTTTGTCAAATCCGGTCTTTGTCGGATTTGCACCGGCCTTTCCAGTTTATCGGCCTGATATACTAAAATACTTTTGTCTTTAGTAGCAGGTGTGTTAATTTGACTGTTTTGAGCTAACTTCTGTTTTTGTAATCGCTTTTTTTTGCTCATGAAATTAATTTAGATTGTAAACTACGATGCTTCCAGTTTTCACGTCTCTGCTTTGCACCTTCTACGCCGTATTTTTCTTCCCATGTTTTACCTTTATGTAACATGCTAAGTTTTTCTTTAGCGGATTGGCTCATAGGTTTACCTTTTCTCCATAAACTTATTTTTTCTTTAGTTTGTTCAGACATAGGTCTTTTTTTCATACCTTTATAAGCAAGAGGTTTTCCTGCTATATTGCTTAAATTCATACACCCTGGTTGTTTATAATGCTCGTTAATATATTTTTGTTCTATTTTTGTTAATGTTTTAATGTCTTTAACCTCTTCTAATACAACACATTGCCACCCTGCAGGGTATTTGTTGTAGCAGTTTTGCATGTATTTGTTGTGGTGTGTACCGTTTTTAAGATTTCTCAGATGCATATTAAATCGTTCAGAGAAATCCTTGGTGGAACCAATATAGTAATAATTATTTGGAGAGATTATTTTGTATATACAAGAAATCTTACTCATCTGTTAATATTTACTTTAAAACCTAAATATATATATGCTATTTAATAACTTTGATGCAAGGTATGAAAGCCTTTTAAGAGAATTTACCGAGACGTTTTCTGTTGAGGGACATACCCCTACTTGGCAAAAGAAAGCTGGTAAATCACCATCTGGAGGTCTTAACCGTAAAGGCATTATGAGTTATCGTAGAGCACACCCAGGTAGTCATTTATCTATGGCTGTAACTACCAAACCAAGCAAATTAAAACCAGGTAGTAAAGCAGCTAAACGTCGTAAAAGTTTTTGTGCCCGTATGAAAGGCGTGAAGGGTCCTATGAAAAAACCTAACGGTAAACCTACACGTAAGGCTCTAGCTTTACGCAAATGGAATTGCCATTAAGATTTAAAATAGCGATCAATAATAATACCATACGCTCTGTTTAAAAGAGCTTCACTATCTTTACCAAAAGATCCACCACTGGCATGGTATAACGGGAAATCATTAATGTTGAGTTTGTTTTCTATATGCATTGTGGTGGTGACCATTAATGATTCGTAACCGGCGTTTTCCATTTTCCATTGTAAGTCTATATCTTCTCCATAACCTGGACTAAAAATTTCATCTAAATAACCGAACTTCTCTACAAGTTCTTTTTTTAACCCGACATTAAAGAACGGGAAAAACGGTCTACTATTTAACCACACCTGTGCAATACCTGTGATTGCTAGCTTAGGGTTACCTCTAAGAGGTTGTATCATTCTGTTTACCCAGCTATGTTTTTCTTGAGGTAACAGTACAACATCAGTATTCAATAATATCAAATACGGTGTATCTACCATTTTAAGACCTATATTGGCTGCTTTAGTAAAACCTAAAGCTTCTTGGCTCCACACAAAACGTATTGAAGGGTTGTTTAGACTAAAAATATAATCTACACTATCTCTTTCACTACCGTTACACACCACTATTACTTTTGTTTTAGTAAAGTCTGTGTATTCAATAAGAGAGTCAAGACAACTTTTTAATAAAGAAGTAGGCTTGTAAGCTGGTATTACTATTGTTGTGTCAATCATTTGTTAAAATATCTTTGTTTTATAATTTGAAAACCTCTAGTTTGTAGTGCCGTACCACGTTCGTCGCCGAACGATTCTTTACCTCCATGGAATATAGGGAATGAAGATAAATTGGTTCTAGCATTATCATCTGGTACCAAGTCAGCAACTATTAATGAATCATAGCTTGCATCGGTAATTTTAAAACAATAGTCTATATCCTCCCCATACCCTGGACTAAATGTTTCATCAATGTAACCTAATTTTTCGAATATTTCTCTTTTTAATGCAACATGAGCGAACGGAAAGAAACTCCTACCAAATAACCATACTTGCGTTAAACCTGTAATAGCTAGATTAGGTGTAGTTCTTAAAGGTGACACCATTTTCTCTACCCACCAATGCTTTGGTTGTTGAAACAATATTACATCTGAATTTAAAAGTATTATGTAAGGAGTAGTAGCAATTTTAATGCCAATATTAGTAGCTTTAGGGTATCCTAAAGCTTCAGGACACCAAACAAGCGTTATAGAAGGGTTGTTTAAACTTAAAATATAATCCGCACTTTCTTTATCACTACCATTACACACGACAACAACACATGCCCTGGATAGATCTGTCGTATTAATGATAGAATCAACACACCGTTTAAGTAATGTATATGGCTTGTAGGCGGGTATTACTATAGTTGTATCAATCATGTATGACATATAATTACATTTTATTAAAAATAAGCAATAAGAAACCCGCGCCTTACAGCGCGGGTTCTTTTTAAGACACTTTTTACTAAGTGTAGACCTCTTAGAGGAATACGCTTTGTGTACCAGGTGTAAAGGATTGATGTAATCCTGTTACAATGATTAAGTGGTAGTATAATGCTGCACCGAAGATGTGGTCGATAACACCATAACGTGTCATTAAACCGACTCTTGGGCTGAAGTCATTAGGTCCGATTGTACGTTGTACCAATACTGGGATGTATGGGCAGTATACAATACCTGTATCATAGTATTCAGCACCCTTGTAACCTAATAGAGCATACTCTAATGGGGTAGCACGAGTATTTACTTGATACTGAGCTTCTGTACGTGTATCACGATAAACATTGAAACGACCACCAACTGTACCTACCTTAGCAATACCAACAGGTTGAGTGTTGACATTACCTTGAACAGGGAACCATTGGAATTCAGGAAGCATTTCTAACATTGCGCAAACGCGAGGTGTTGCAACAATGAAGTTTGCAGCGCCACGACGGTTACGG
>Ga0208744_1000072_pt1 | contig 46892 bp, 80 predicted proteins | sample CryBogCBH24Aug09_FD_184620 | JGI IMG/M metagenome (GOLD analysis project Ga0208744, IMG submission 184620) | Freshwater microbial communities from Crystal Bog, Wisconsin, USA - CBH24Aug09 (SPAdes) (version 2) | ecosystem: Environmental > Aquatic > Freshwater > Lake | place: Crystal Bog...
TGCAAACATTTTGAACACCGCAACAACCTACAATTCTGCAATTGGTGGTGACGGCGTTGCTCTCTGCTCAACATCCCATCCTATCGACGGTGGTACTGTTGCTAACACTCCTTCAACTCAGGTTGATCTGAACGAAGCTACATTGCTTAACGCAATGATTGCAATTCGTACAAACTTCCGCGATCAAGCTGGTTTGAAAGTGTTTGCCCGTGCGCGTAAACTCATCGTTCCTCCTCAGTTGGAGCCAGTTGCAATCCGTCTCGTAAAGACAGAATTGCGTCCAGGTACAGCTGACAACGATGTCAACGCGATTATGATGACCAGCGGTGGTCTTCCAGAATCATACATGGTGAACGACTTCTTGACTTCAGCCTATGCATGGTTCTTGCTGACAAACATTGATGGTCTGTCATACATGGAACGCATTAAGTTCGAAACCGACATGCAAGTTGATTTTGTGACTGATAATCTTTTGGTTAAGGGTTACGAGCGTTATAGCTTCGGTTACTACAACTGGCGCGCCATTTACGGTTCATTCCCAACATCGTAATAACGGCATGTCTCTCCTCGCAAGGGGAGAGACTCCTAACTAAGGAGAAACAAAATGTCCGATATTAATGGTGGGTTTTACCCGAATGCGAACGGTTCATCCGTTTGGCCTGGTACACAGTTTAACGGCCCAATCACGGCTGGTAACGTAGTTCACTCAGATGGCACGGGCAACCTTGCTGGCCTTGGTGAAACAACAGGTACCGCAAACTGTGGCTATGTTGTGATGGCACAAACTGCTGTGGTGACACAAGCAAGTGGTGCTACTACGATTGTTATCCCTGCCCAATCACAGATCCTTTCCATCAATTTGATGGTGACGACTGCGTTTACAGGTGTGGCATCTACTCTTTCCGTCGGCGCAACCGCTGGAACGACTGCTGCAACAGCATTTTCTGCTAACACAGTAAGTGCGGCATCTGCTGGCTTGGTGGCTATTACGCCTTCCACAGCTGCCCAAATTGCTAACTGGGATAACGTATCAAACAGTACCTTCCAAACTGGCGGTCCTCAAGACGTTCAGATTAAGGTAACTTCGGCAAACACTGGCTCTGGTGTGGGTACATTGACTGTGACCTATCTCCAAGGCATCAACAACGCATCGTAGTAGGAGGCTCTTATGAAGGGTCATAAAGCGCATCACCACCGTGGCCACAAGAAAGATGGCGGGCCAATGGTTGGTAAAAAAGAGTGGACGGAAGACAAGGCTCCTAAAGACGTTTACGAAGGTAAAGATTCGAACGTCGTGAAGGAAGCTGAGGAGCGTAAGCATGGTGGCCGTACAAAGCGTAAACACGGCGGTCATGTAATGCATCACCACTCAGGTCATGTTAAGCACGTCGGTTCGGTTCACGGTGAGGCTGCAAAGCATCACGCTGGCCGTAAGGCTCGTAAGTCTGGTGGTAAGGTTGGTGCAGACATGCATCCTCTTTCTTCTGCCCACAAGGGTACACACCCCAAGGGCCACAAAGACATTGAAAACGACTAAGCATTAGTCTATAAAAGGCGGGAGGAAACTCCCGCTTTTCTTTTGTGGGTGAAGCTTGACCAAAACTCGCCCTACCCAGTGCTGCGAATGTGGTGCAGAGGCTAATAAATTAATCCGATCCAAGAAATTGGATGGGTTTTTTTGCACGACTTGTTATGAGTTAGTTATTACGTCATCTGAGATTGCTTCCGTTACAGCATCTAAGATTTTTCATCGCGTTAAATGGAAAAGCATTGAACGTGGTTGGCCAGCACCCGACTTTGATTCAAAATTTATTCTTGAAAAGATTTTGAATGGTAAATGCGAGGTTACTGGAATTAAGTTTGATTTTGGTAAAAGGAATAAAGGCGCATTTCAACATGCCCGAAACCCCTGGGTCCCTTCGTTGGATAGGATAGATAGTTCAAAACCATACACAAAAGATAATGTGCAAATGGTCATTTACATGTATAATGCATGTAAATCCAAGTTCAGCCACGAGGATGTAGTTAAGTTCTGCAAACAGATGGCAAAAGTAAGTTAAGCTTGGCAGTGAGGTTAAGATGGCAAAGTCACCAGCGTGGCAAAGATCAGAGGGTAAAAGCGAATCAGGTGGGCTAAATGCCAAGGGCCGTGCATCTGCCCGTGCTGAAGGCCATCATCTGCAAGCACCTACAAAAGATGAATCAAACCCTAGACATCAAAACTTTAGGGCAAGAATGTGTGGGATGAAGGAAAAGCTTACATCTGCCAAAACTGCTCACGACCCTAATAGCCGAATAAACTTGGCATTAAAGAAGTGGGGAGTTAAGTGCTAATGACAGATAAACCAATCTGGGAAAAGCATCTCCCTAAAGATCATCACACAAAACACTTAACCCACAAGCAACAACAATCAGCCAAGGCCCGTGCAAGGGCTGCTGGTAGGCCATATCCCAATCTGGTGGATAATGCAGCCGCTGCACGAATGAAAGGTAAATAATCATGGCTTCCTTTTCTCAACCAGGCGTAGTCTGGGATTCGATTACAAAAAATGGCAAACATGAACCATTCGAATTGCAAGTTGGTCGTGGATTAATCTCATACCATCAACCTGTTGAGATTTTTGGCTATTCAACTCAAATTGGATCAACTGCTCTTGGACCTGTTTGGGAAGGTCTGACACAATCAGGCGGCGCTTATGTTTATCCCTCATCAGCTATTCAGCTTGTTTTGCTGAGTGCATCTGGCGCAACTGATGCTGGCTTGATTGTTCAGGTTAACGGCTTGGATGCAAACTATAATGCCATTTCAGAACTGGCGACACTCAATGGTTCTGGAACTGTCACAACAACCAATTCTTACTTCCGTATTAATGGTTTGTTTGTTACAAATGGACTTAATGCTGGTAATATTACTGCTAAATCGTCTGGCGGCACATTATACGCTCAGATCAATGCTGGTATTGGACAAACACAAATGTCCATTTACACAGTTCCAGCTGGCTATACCTTCTATCTTACTTATATCCAAGCCAACGCATCAATCGGATTTACATCCAGCGCATATATGACGTTTGCTGAGTATAATAAGTTTAACCTTGGTGCAACTATCCAAGAAAATGGTTATAACTACACAACAAATGGGAACACAACTGTGTTAGCGCAGTCTCCGTTTGTGCAAATCTTTAACATTCCGTACACTGTTCCTGTCGCTCATCCCGCTGGAACGGACATTCAATATCAAATTAAATCAAGCACAGGCGGACCATATATTGCGTCAATCTTTGCTGGTGGTTATTTGATCAATAATGCTACAACTACCACCTTCTAAGGGTGACTAATGGCCACAAGCGGCACATATAATTACAACCCCAGCTTAGGCGAAATAACCCTATACGCCTTTAATTTGGCTGGGGTGCGTAACACTGCGCTGACTCAGGAGCATATGTCTTCTGCTCAAACTGCGGCTAATATGTTGCTGTCTCGCTGGTCAAACCAAGGTGTCAATCTTTGGCAGGTTGATCTTGTTCAGGTTCCCTTGGTTCAGGGTCAAACAACCTATAGTGTAGATCCAAGCACTGTGATGATCCTTGATGCGTATGTTACAACGACTACAGGAAATACGCAGCCTATTGATCGTTATATTCTGCCCATCAGCCGCACAGAATATTCTTCCTATCCAAACAAAGAGCAGCAGGGATTTACCACTGTTTATTGGTTTGACCGCTTACTGTCGCCAACCGTTACTTTGTGGCCTGTCCCTGATGGCACAAGCGCGCAATATCTTAACTATTATCGAGTTAAGCAAATCCAAGACTCAAACTTTACCAGTGGGCAGCAGGTGGATATTCCATATCTTTGGCTGGAAGCTTTTGCATTTGGATTGGCTGAACGTCTATCAATGATTTGGAATCCGCAAGCTACTGTTATGCTTAAAGCAGCCGCTGATGATGCATATAATGTAGTTGCTGCACAAAACGTGGAACAAGCTTCGCAATACATCAGTCCTCAAATCATAGGCTATTATAGGCCGTAGGAGGGCTAGTGGCATACGCATCTCAGTCAGGACGGGCAAGGACTAACCCACGCGCACCACAGGCTCATGCCATATGTGATCGCTGTGGTTTCCGTGTTAATCGGGTTGATTTGCAATGGCAATTTGACTGGGCTGGCGCATCATTAATCAATAAACGCATATTGGTTTGCGATACATGCTATGACGAACCTCAACAGCAGTTGAGGGCTATTGTTGTTCCTGCTGATCCAGTGCCAATCGAGAATCCACGTATCGAATACTTTGTTGATGATGAGACAGATTATCGTGTCACATCTGGTCAAAACAGCATTAATTATCCGACGGGTATTCCTGTCCAGGGCGGCAACAACCGCATTACGCAGGATAATAACAATCGCGTCACACAGGAAACTGGTGAACCGCCTCTGGGCCTTAATCAATTGCCTGGTACGGACCCAAATGCAGTTACTTACCGCAATGTGACGGGTGCTGTTAATAATGGGTCTGGATTAATCAGACTAAGCATGGCAACTACAAATGGCATTATTTCTGGCCAAAGTGTAATAGTCCAAATGGTCAATGGCGTTCCAAATGCCAATGGAAATTGGATCGTAACAGTTGTCAACGCAAAACAAATTGACCTGCAAGGGTCGTCATTTACGGGTTTTTATATTTCAGGGGGATATGTTATAAATAACCCAAGCTTGCCATACAACTTTAGCCAAGTTCCAAACACAGGGTCGCTTAAATGAGCAATGTGCAAATACCGAATTTAACATCGGCAACATCCCTGTCTGGTTCGGAACAACTTGAAGCTGTTCAATCTGGTTCATCGGTTAAGGTAACAACTGCACAAATTGGCCAATACGTAGCCACAACTTACCCAGCGCCTGGAATTAGCAGTGTTACAGCCAGTTCGCCTCTTCAATCTTCAACAGTTGGCGGCGCTGTCACTATTACGCTTCCCACGGCAGCTATTAGCAATACTTACCTCGCCCAAATGGCGGCAGGTACTGTTAAAGCTAACCTGACTGGCGGTACGGCATCTCCATCTGATGTAACACCAAGTGCTATCCTTGATACATTTGGCACCACTGTTGGCAGCCTTTTATATCGTGGTTCCTCTACTTGGCAGGAATTAGCACCAAGTACAAATGGTTATGTCCTTGCCACACAAGGTTCTGGAAATGCGCCGCATTGGATTAACCTTGGCCTTGGTTCAATGGCCTATGAAAATTCTAATAATGTGTCGATCACAGGTGGTAGTTTATTCAATGTCGATATTGAAACTTCTACAATCAATCAAACAACAATTGGTGCGACCACGCCATCTACGGGTGCATTTACGAACCTCTCATTTACGGGTACAGGTTCCTTCAGCACTATTTCTTCTGGCACTTGGAACGGCTCTGCTATTGGTGTCTCTTATGGCGGGACTGGTTCTACTACTGCCAACGGCGCTAGAACAAACCTTGGGGCTGCTGCTTCTGGCGCTAATGGGGATATTACTAGCCTTAGTGGGTTAACAACACCTTTATCAGCTACGCAAGGCGGCACAGGCTTTAATCTATATACAACTGGTGATCTGCTTTACGCATCATCATCAACAAGTCTTGCACGTTTAAATGACGTTGCGACAGGCAATGTTCTTTTGTCGGGTGGTGTTGGCGTTGCTCCTTCTTGGGGCAAAGTAAATCTTTCAAGTGCAATTACAGGCACACTCGGTGTTGCCAATGGCGGTACTGGCCTTTCTTCTCTTACTTCTGGCGGCGCTTTATATGCCACAGGCACAACAACTTTAACCTCTGGAACGCTTCCCGTATCTGCGGGTGGTACAGGCGTTACAACATCAACAGGTACTGGCTCTGTTGTTTTAAACACCAGCCCAACATTCGTCACTCCTAATCTTGGAACACCATCATTAGCTATTTTGACAAATGCTACTGGCTTACCATTAACCACTGGAGTTACAGGAACTTTGCCAGTTGCCAATGGCGGTACTGGCGCAACAAGCTTGTCTGGTTATTTGTTCGGTAACGGAACAGGCGCAGTTACAGCGCAAACAACGATACCTAATTCTGGTTTGACTAATTCATCTGTTACAATTGGCAGCACAAGCATTTCTCTTGGCGCAACAGCCACAACTATTTCTGGTTTAACCACATTAACGCTTACACAAGATCCAACTGCGGCGCTTCAAGCATCAACAAAACAATATGTTGATAACCAAGTTGCTACAGTCTCAAATCAAACATTCCACACGCAATCATCTTACGCAACAACGACTGATCTTGGCACAATTACTTATAATAATGGTACAGCTGGTGTTGGCGCAACAATTACCAATGCTGGAACACAAGCTGCGTTAACAATTGACGGCTATACGTTCACAGCCACAGACGTTACTAATGCCACTCGTGTTCTTGTTAAAAATGAAAGCAATGCCGCATATAACGGCATTTATACAGTAACAAATCAAGGTTCAGGCTCGACAAACTGGGTTTTGACTCGTGCAACTGATTTCAACACAGTTGGAACGGGACCAAACTTTATTGAAACTGGCTCTGCAAACTTTGTTACTGCTGGTTCGACAAATGGTGCTACTGGTTGGGTGATGACCACAACAGGAACAATTACTGTTGGCACGACTGCATTAAATTGGACGCAAACATCATCATCATCTAGCGTTACAGTTACATCACCGCTTCAAAAAACAGGCAGTGTTATAAGCCTTAATACTGTTCCAATTTCTTTTGGCGGTACAGGGCAAACAACAGCATCAACTGCGTTTAACGCATTATCGCCAATTACAAGTACTGGCGATTTAATTATCGGTACTGGTACAAACACAGCATCACGCCTTGGTATTGGTTCTGCAAATACAATTTTGACATCGAATGGAACAACCGCCACTTGGTCAAATGCGTTTAACGGAACTGTTGGTGCAACAACACCATCTACTGGCGCTTTTACTTATGTGAGTGCAAATGGTTCGCTTGCTAGTGCCTCATCAACTGGTGCTTATAGTTACGGAAGTTTGGGATATAGCGATTTAAACATTTTCGCTAGTTACACATCAAGTGTGAACACATACAACGAAATTGTTCTTCAAAATACAAATTCGGGAACTGCGGCATCAACAGATTTTATTGTAAGTAACAATAACGGAACTGCATCAACCTATTATGGCGATTTCGGTATGAATTCGTCTGGGTTTAGCGGATCTGGCGCTTTCAATGCCCCAAATAATGTGTTTTTAACAGCAACTTCTGCTGATCTTGCCATCGGAACGACAACATCAAATGCAATTCATTTTGTTGTAAATAATGGCGCAACTGATGCCCTTACCATCGGCACAAGCGGTGCAATTACTGCTGGTGTTTGGAATGGTTCTACAATTGGCGTTGGTTATGGCGGCACAGGAACAGCGACCACATTTACGGCTGGCTCGGTGGTCTTCGCTGGGTCATCTGGTGTTTATACGCAAAATAATTCCAAATTCTTTTGGGATAACACCAATTATCGCCTCGGCCTAAACACAGCAACGCCACAGACAACCCTTACGATTGTCTCAAACACACAGACAACGACACCGACAACCACACTCCCTTCTGGTACGGATCTTTATATTGTCGGTGCTAATTCGGCGAACACCCGCATCACTCAAGATGCGTATGGTACGGGCAATTACTCTGTTTATACAGGCCGTTCAGCTCGTGGCACAGCCGCATCGCCCACAGCAACACAGTCTGGTGATTTCCTTGCTCAGTTCTCTGGTCGTGGTTATGGTGCAACTGGGTTTGCATCTAGCTCGACTGCTTATTTTGCATTGTCAGCAGCTGAGAATTTCACAGATACAGCACAGGGTGCTTATGCGTCTGTCTTTACAACCGCCACAGGATCAGCAACAGCGACTGAGGCTTTCCGCTTTGGTTCGGCTGGTCAATTAGGTATTGGTGGCGCAACATACGGGACATCTGGCTATGTGCTTACCTCTGGCGGCGCATCTGCTGCACCCACTTGGTCACAAGTATCCCTCGCCACTGGAGTTACAGGGACGCTGCCTGTCGGAAACGGCGGCACTGGCCTTTCATCTTACACAACAGGCAGCCTGTTATATGCAAGCGGCACAACAACAATCGCTGGCTTGGCAGACACGGCTATTGGAAACGTGCTTCTTTCCAATGGAATTGGCGTTGCACCAGTTTGGGGGCAAGTCCCATTAGCAGGCACATCTCAAGCTGTTACTGGCGTGTTGCCAATCGCTAATGGCGGCACAAATAGCAATGCAACTCCTACTGCTGGTGGGGTTGGATATGGCACAGGAACAGCACACGCTTACTCTGCGGCTGGAACATCTGGACAAGTTCTTACATCAGCTGGAACATCTGCTCCGTCTTGGTCATCACTTTCAAGCATTACAGTTACATCAATAACTGCTGGAACTGGTATTTCAGCATCAGCTTCAACGGGTGCTATAACAATTTCGAATACTGGCGTAACTTCTGCGGTTGCTGGTACAGGAATTAGTGTTTCTGGTTCGACTGGTTCAGTCACAATCACCAACTCTGGCGTAACATCAATTACTGCTGGTACTGGAATTGGTGTTTCAGGCAGCACTGGCGGTGTGACTATAACCAATAACGGCGTCACATCATTTAGTGCAGGTACAACTGGCTTTACGCCATCAACAGGCACCACTGGCGCAGTCACATTATCTGGCACATTGGTTGTCGCAAATGGCGGCACTGGAGTAACAACTACACCAGCGGCTGGGCAACTTTTAATTGGAAATGGAACTAATTACACTGTTGCTAACTTAACCGCAGGCGGTGGAATTGGTATTGCCAACGGATCTGGTTCTATAACTATTTCAAATAGTGGTGTAACATCTGTTTCTGCTGGAAGTGGAATTACTGTTTCAACATCAACTGGTGCTGTAACCATAACAAATGGAGGTGTAACATCAGCGGTTGCGGGAACTGGTATCTCAGTTTCAGCTTCAACGGGTGCTGTTACATTTAGTATTCCTCAAGCTATTACTACAACTTCAAGTGTTCAATTTGGTTCTTTTGGTGTTGGCACAGCTGCATCTGGCACAACGGGTGAAATTCGCGCTACAAATAACGTAACTGCATATTATTCCGATGATCGTCTTAAAACACGTCTTGGCGATATTGAAAATGCTTTAGATAAAGTATTATCTCTTACTGGTTTTTATTATCAAGCCAATGAAACAGCGCAGTCTTTAGGTTATGATGTTAAAAAAGAAGTAGGTATTTCTGCTCAAGATGTTCAAAAAATTATGCCTGAAGTTGTTGCACCTGCGCCAATTGATGATAAATATTTAACAGTTCGTTATGAACGTCTTATTCCACTATTAGTGGAAGCAATCAAAGAATTGTCTGCTGAAGTTAAAGCACTCAAAGGTGACAAATGACACTTAACTCATCAGGCCCAATTAGCTTAGGCGGCACTACAACGGGTCAATCAATTGAAGTTGAACTTGGTGGTTCGGGTACGTCAACAATTAGTTTAAATTGTTCAAGTGTCAGAACATTGGCTGGTGTTGCTTCTGGCGCTATTACAATGCCAACTAATTTTTATGGCAAATCTAATTATACTGCTCCCTCATCAGTTAATTATCTTGTTGTTGCGGGTGGCGGCGGCGGCGGCAATACAAATGCTGGCGGCGGTGGTGGCGCTGGTGGATTTATTTGTGGAACTACATCAGTAACAAAATGCACTACCTATACAATAACTGTTGGCGGCGGTGGAGGACAAAATAGCAATGGAAGCAATTCATCTGTATTTTTCTTAACTTCTATTGGCGGTGGTCACGGAGCAGCTGTAGCAGTCGCCACTTCTGGTGGATCAGGTGGTGGTGGTGCAGGTGATACCAATTTCTGCCCAGGTTCAGGTACTGCTGGTCAGGGTAATGCTGGTGGTTATGGTTATTTTCTTTATTGTTGTAGTATTATTATTAATGCTGGCGGCGGCGGCGGCGCTGGTGCGGCTGGTGGTAATGCTACGAATATTCATGCGGGCAATGGAGGGGCAGGAAAAGCATCATCAATAATTGGATCATCAGTTTATTATGCTGGCGGTGGCGGGGGTGCTAGTAATGGTTATTGTGTTGGATCGGGGGGAATTGGCGGCGGCGGCAGCGGCGGAATTTACCCTAGTAATGGTGTTAGCGGGACAGCAAATACTGGCGGCGGCGGGGGAGGCGCTTATTGTAGAACTGGCGGTTCTGGTGGATCAGGTATTGTTGTCATATCTTACTCAAACACATATTCGGCAGCATCTGCAACGACTGGTTCGCCAACAGTAATTTGCTCTGGTGGCAATCGCATTTACAAATTCACTGGTTCAGGTTCAATTAAGTGGTGATGAAATGAGCCATTTTGCACAAGTTATTAATGGAATAGTTCAGCAAGTCATTGTTGTTGAACAAGATGTCATTAACTCTGGTTTGTTTGGCCCTGCTTCTGAGTGGGTACAAACATCATATAACACCCGTGGTAATGTTCATTATGGTCAGGATGGAAAACCTGATGGCGGCGTTGCATTGAGAGGTAATTACGCTGGCACTGGCTATACTTATGATGCAACACATGATGTGTTTTATCCTCCTCAGCCATATCCATCATGGACAATCAGTGCAGCAACAAATTGGATTTGGACTGCTCCTGTAGCAATTCCATCTGATGCTGGAACGGGAACGCCCCCTAAAATGTATAAATGGGACGAGCCAACCAAAACGTGGATTGCTGTCGTTCCTAAATCAGCGTAATGTTTATTTAAATCAGAGGGTATTAAAATGTATAATGTACAACCACAAATGGAAAAATATATTTATTTTCCAACATCAGTATATGTGGCACAGCGTCCAGATTTTCTTAAATCTGTGATGGAAGTTTCAGAAGATAATCTTCGTGAAGCAAAAAAAGCGCATCCTAAAAACGAAATATATCCAGTATATATGTCGCAAAGTTATTTTAATGATCCACGAATTGCTGATTTTTCTAAGTTCGTTGCACAAACTGCGTGGGATATTCTTAAAGATCAAGGATATAACATGGAGAATAAGCAGACGTTTTTTACGGAAATGTGGACACAAGAACATTCCAAACATTCCCTTATGGAACAGCATACACATAAATTCGGCGCACAAATAGTAGGTTTTTATTTCCTTGATACGCCAGAAGGTTGTTCACGTTTGGTTATTCATGATCCACGCCCTGCCAAGACAATCGTTGGATTGGATGAAACAAACATGACAATGGCTACAGAAGCCAGCGACATGATTAATTTTGAACCTAAGCCTGGCATGATTGTATTTACAAATGGTTGGTTGCCACATTCATTTGGTCGTCATGCAGGTAAAAAGCCAATTAAATTTGTGCATTTTAACCTTAGCGTTCAATTTGCGCCGCCGCCCGCTTGTCCCGCTCCAGCAGCGGAAATAATCTAATGCCAAAGTATAGCATCAGATTTAACAAAAGCCGTGGCATGGATGGGCGGGGTACGCCTGACCATGTATGGCGGGTATTTGAAGACAACAGCAAAGAATACCTATTCAAGCACTTAAATATTTCTGTCCCAATTACGGATGAACGTGATGGGGAGGATTGGAATATCTGTTGTTTTGGTGTATTAAATATAGATCGTGAGTCATCGACTGCGATCATTAAACCAGAGGGAAATGGAAAATGAACGTGAATTTAACCTTAACAGTAGAAGAAGTTAATTATATCCTCGGTGCATTGGGCAACCGTCCATTTGCTGAGGTTCAGCAACTTATTTTTAAAATTAAACAGGACGCAGAAAGTCAATTGACGCCAGCACCTGCTCAAGAAGTAGCGCCTGAAACTTCTGCTGCTCCTGATAGCCCAGACGCGCCAGCCTCGTAGGAGTTAACCATGGAAATGCAGACCCTAATTGACACAGCTGTAGGAGCGGGGTTTGCGTTGGGTGGTTGGCTAGGCCGACAAGTATGGGATGCGGTACAAAAAATGAAGGAAGACATCCACCGACTAGAAGTGGACCTTCCTTCAAACTATATTAGAAAAGATGAATTTTCAGAATCAATGCGTGAAATTAAAGATATGTTAGCTAAAATATTTGATAAATTAGATGCCAAAGCAGACAAATAACTGATATATATCATTCATTCTTAACAAGAGGGGATTACTATGGGGAAACAAATTGGACCCGTTAACAATCCTCGCATTGGCGCAAACGGCATACGGCGCAATTAAATCAGGTATTGCCGCTGGTAAGGAAATTCAGGGTATGATGCAGGACGTTTCCTCATTAATGGGGAGCGTTGGTGAAATTACCCGTATGGTGGCAGATCCACCCAAAAGTCTTTTCCAATCCAAGGAAAGCGCCGAAAAAAGGGCAATGGATGCCTATGCCGCCAAGCAGCAAATTAACCAATGGATGCAGGAAGCGCAAAACCTGTTTGTGTCACAATATGGTTATGGTGAGTGGATACGCCTTCAGGAAGAGATTACCCGAATCAAAAAAGCTGATCGCCTCGCCGCCGAGAAAGCAGCTAGAGAAAAAGCTGAGTTTTTACGTGGCTTGGCAGTATGGGGGAGTGTTTTTATCCTCATATTTGTGGTAATTATAGTTGTGTTTTTCGTAGCTTACATCCTCACTGTGAAAGGCTAATTCCATGCAAATGTCCGAAGGTGGTTTAAACGCCCTCACAAAGCCATTTGAAGGCTGCAAGTTGACTGCCTACCGCTGTCCTGCTGGTATTTTAACCATCGGATATGGACACACTTCTGCGGCTGGCGCGCCTGAAGTTAAGGAAGGCATGACGATTACCCAAGAGGATGCTAATCGTATCTTAGCCGCTGACATGGTTAGGTTTGAGAACGATGTTAAATCTCTGGTGAAGGTTGAATTAACTCAGCATCAGTTCGATGTTTTGGTCGATTTTTGCTATAATGCTGGTAAGGGAAACCTTGCATCTTCAACTCTTTTGAAATGCGTCAATGCAGGTCAGTTTGAAAAAGTCCCAACAGAATTACAAAAATGGACACGGGGTGGTGGGAAAGTCCTCCCAGGCTTGGTACGCCGCCGCAACGCAGAATCGGAATGGTGGACAACGGGTGGCAAACCCATTGAAGAGCAGGAACATCGCGCTACCCCTGACACACCGCCAACCAAGACAATGGCGGACAGTAAACAGGGGAATACAGCCTTGGCAACTTCTGCGCTTGGCGTGGCTGGTGCAGCTAAAACCCTTACCAGCAATGCGCAAGACTATGTTGGTCAGGCGCAATCAGCAAACGATCTATTTACCCAGATACAAAGCCTTCTTTCCAATACGACTTTCGACATGTTCGCAATTATCGTCTTGTGCGGAGTCGCCATCTGGTACTTTAGATCAAAGCATTTAGAGGAACACGGAGTTTAAGATGTTTGCCTTTTTCCTGACACCGATAGGGAGATATGTAGGCGCAGCAATTATTGTTGTGCTAGTGTTGACGGGGGTGTATTATAAAATTAGCACCGATGCTGTTAACGCATACATTAACAAGGAAAACACGCAATCTTTGGATAAAGTCGATGAAGCCGTTAAAGCTGGGGATGCTATTGATTCCGTTGACGCTAATCCTGCAAGGTTGCGCGACCCAGATTCCTTTGAACGGAAGTAGTGCTTGCACTGTCTGGACTGGTATCAGCTGGTCACCAAAGGACACTGACGAGACAATACGTGGCGTAAAAGAAAACAATGCTCGTCGCCAAGCTTATTGCAAAGGTATTAAGTAATGTCAGTTCCAACAAATGCGCTAACGTACAATGGGTACATTAACCAGATCGGTACGATGGCCGTTGTTGATATTTTTACACCTACAACTAATACAACAATTAATGGCATTACTTATTTGGCAAATGTGGCTTATGGCGGCACATTATCGCAGCCTGACACCAATTTTAATAATTTGATTCCTCAAATGCTGAATTACGCTGAGTTGCGCATTCAACGTGATTTGGATCTATCGCAATCCGTAACTAGCAACCCAAACTATACATTTTCTTCAGGAAATAACATTCTTTCTATATCTGTTAATGATTTTGTTACCCTTCAGACCGTAAGTGTGGTATCTGGCACTGCAACATTGCCCCTTACCCCTACATCGAAGGAATACATACAAAATGTTTATAATGACAGTTCTTACACTGCCGTTCCGACTTTTTTTGCAATTTATGGTGGAGACGCTGCATCTAGTGGAAATACGTCACAAAATATTATTGTCGGACCATACCCCAATTCATCGTATCCTGTTTTATTAACAGGTACAATTCGCACACAGTCTCTTTATCAATTTGCCACATCAAGCTTGGCAAATAGTTCGACAACATTTATCAGCACCTACTTGCCTGATCTTTTGATCATGGCATCAATGGTCTACATCTCTGCATATCAACGCAACTTTGGGCGTGAGTCGGATGATCCTGCAATGGCGCAAAGCTATGAGGGTCAGTATCAGGCACTTAAACAAAAGGCAATTGAAGAAGAGTTTCGTAAGAAGTTTGCCGCATCTGCGTGGACTTCTTTATCTTCTCCAGTTGCTGCTACACCTACAAGGTAATTAAATGCCCCACGCACAGGTAAAAATTACTCCTGGTGTCGATCAAAATGAAACCCCTGCTTTAAATCAAGCGGGACTTTCATTCACTAACCTTGTGCGTTTTGTCCCAGATCGTAATGGTTTTGGTTTGGTTCAAAAGCTTGGCGGCTGGCTAACTTATTTTCCCAATAAAATAGGTTCAATTGTTCGCGCTTTGTGGGCATGGGAAGACACTAATTCTAAAGCTTGGCTTGCTGTTGGTGCGGAATATGGTGCTGGAAATACAAACACATTAAGCGTCATATCAAATGGTAGCCGCCAAAACATCACTCCTCGTACCATAGAGGACAATGTTACCCCAGTATCTGTTTCCACTACATCTGGAAGTAATGTTGTAACAATTAATGATTCAGGCGCTACTATCACCAGCTATGATTCAGTATTTATCAAAACTCAAATTTCCGTTGGTGGTCTTATACTCTACGGTTTTTATCCTGCAATTACAGTTGGAACAGGCACGTTTGACATTCTGGCAACAAATGCACTTGGTGGTCCCGCTTATGCTACTAGCACTGTTACTAATGGTGGCGCTGTCCCTATTTTTAATGTCACCAGTGGAAGTGCAACAGTTACTGTCACCCTAAATAATCATGGATATGTTGCTGGAAATACATTCCCAGTTTTGGTTTCAACAACTGTTGGTGGGATTACTTTCTTCGGTAATTATACTGTCCAAAGTATAACTGATGCTAATAATTTCGTTATTACAGGATCAACAACAGCGTCATCTACGACCACTGGTTCTGAAAATGGCGGGTCGGCGCAATACGATTATTATATTGGCACAGGACCAGTTCCCGCTGGTACGGGTTATGGCATTGGTGCTTATGGCGTTGGTGCATATGGTGCAGGGGCAGCTGTAGTTCCGACCACAGGTAATCCAATCCAGCCAACAGACTGGACAATGGATAACTGGGGCCAAATTTTGATAGCTTGCCCAGTCGGTGGCGCTATTTATTATTGGGACCCAACATCTGGTAACCCAACAGCTATCGTTGATAATGCTGGCCCTGTCGTCAATGATGGTATCTTTGTGGCTATGCCTCAACGCCAAATTGTAGCGTGGGGCAGCACATTAAATGGCATACAAGACCCACTGCTTGTTCGGTGGTCAGATATTAATGATTTTACCAGCACAACAAGCTGGATTGCATTGACTACAAATCAGGCTGGTTCTTATCGCATCCCTAAAGGTTCTAAGATTGTTGGCGCAATTCAGGCTCAGCAACAAGGTTTGATCTGGACCGATATTGGCCTTTGGTCAATGCAATATATTAATCAGCCATATATTTATTCATTTAACGAATTAGGTACGGGCTGCGGATTAATTTCCAGAAAAGCTGCGGCATCGCTGAATAATGTTGTTTACTGGATGGGGCAAAGCCAATTCTGGACATACTCATCAGCTGGCGTTGTCCCGCTCCCATGCCCAATTTGGGACGTGATATTCCAAGATTTGGATGAGACAAACCTTAATAAAATAAGAGTTGCAGTCAACTCAAACTTTGGCGAAATTTCTTGGTTCTATCCAAATATTAGCGATGGCGGCGAAGTTAACGCTTACGTTAAATACAACGTATATATGCAACAATGGGATTTTGGTACGTTATCTCGCACCGCTTGGATCAATCAAAGTGTGCTTGGACCACCCATTGGCGCATCTTCTGATCAATATATTTACCAGCACGAAACATCTCCAGACGCAGCTTATAATGGCGTTAATAACCAACCAATGCAATCAAGCTTCCAAACGGGTTACTTTGCCCTATCAGAGGCTAATGTGAAAAACTTCATAGATCAGGTATGGCCTGATATGAAATGGGGTTATTACAACGGGAATGTTAATGGCGGCGCGGTGTACCAAAACCCGACTGCCACAGTCCAATTAACATTCTATGTTACGGATTATCCAGGCGACACGCCCCGTTCTTACGGACCTTACACGTTAACTCAAGGGACAGAATTTATAAGTCCTCGGTTCCGTGGCCGTTTGGTTTCTATACAAATAAACAGCAATGACGTTGGTTCGTGGTGGCGGCTTGGCGGTATTAGGTATCGCTTCCAACCAGATGGACGGTACTAATGGCAAGTTTAGACGATATTTTCACCACCTCCAAAAACATTGTTACGGCACTAAACACGTCGTCCCAAACAAGCTTGGCTTTAAACGGCAATAAAACAGCCGTTGCGGTATCTGCACAACGAGTTGTTGTCCAAGGCGCTGCGCGTGTTCTTCGGGTAAGCGTAACAACAGCTGGTTCGACAAATGGTGCTATTTATGACGCCGCCAATACAACAACAGCCACATCAGCATCTATTATAGCATCCATACCAGAAGCTATTGGGGTATATGAATTTAATATCCCCGTGGTTAATGGAATTGTCGTAACGCCTGGAACTTCACAAGTCCTCACACTTATCTATTCTTAAGCGGGAAAATCGTGTATTATGCTGGAACATTTGGGGAATTAATATGCCGCTGATCAAAGGGTCTTCGCGTAAGGCTATATCCAGCAATATTTCCGAACTTGTTCATTCGGGCCATCCGATTAAGCAAGCGATAGCCGCTGCCCTTAGCACAGCCCGCGAAGTGTCTAAAAAGCGTCCCCATCGTGCTTTTGGCGGACATACACCCAATTTCATTATGCAGACGACCAAGCCGCAAGCTGGTATGTTCCATTCTGCACCAATGCCCAAACCAGCATCGCCAAAGCCTGTTAAGCCACCAGAAGCTAAGGTCACAACCAATCGCATTCATGTTGGCCCTATTCATAGCCAAGTTGCTGGCCGTACAGATCATCTACCCATCCATGTCGCAAGCGGATCTTATGTTATTCCTGCCGATATTATTTCCTCAATGGGTGAAGGTAATACAATAGCTGGTTTTAAGGTCGCTAAAAGCATCTTTAATCGTCCACTTTATGGCGGTGGTTCAATGCCATATGGCGCGCCTGGCACACCTTACGGACAACCCCAAGTTAAGAAAGCAAAAGGTGGGGCATTAACAAGTGATTCGCCTGTTCCGATTGTGGCTGCTGGTGGGGAATTTGTTATCCACCCAGATGACGTTACTTGGATTGGTGGTGGTGACATTAATAAGGGCCATGACACATTAGACAAATTCGTGCGTGAACAACGCAAGAAAACTGTGAAGACACTCAAAAATCTTCCAGGACCAAAAAAGAACTAACCCATAGAGAGAGGGTCTATGAGTGATGAAGTAAAAGTGCGTGTTGGCACTAAAGACGACGTTGATGGCATGATGCAATTAGCGTTGGCTGCGTGTGAGGAGAATGGTTTGACTAACCCGAATCCAACCAAGTTGCTTGCTGAGATTTGGGCAGCACTTAATCTGGAACGGGGAATTGTTGGAATCATTGGTGCGCCAGGTAAACAATTCGAATCGGCAATCCTTCTTCGCACAGAACCAATGTGGTATTCGGATGATCTGACCTTGATTGAACGGGCCATTTTCGTCCATCCAGATTACCGCAGCGCCAAGGGTGGTCGCGCACGTAAAATGTGTGAGTTTGCTAAGGCCGCTGCCGATAAGCTTGGCATCCCCTTGGTAATTGGAATCTTAAGTTCTAATCGGGCTGAAAGTAAAGTTCGATTGTATCAACGTCAGTTTGGCGAACCGCACGGGGCATATTGGTTATATGGCGCTAAAACTGGTGGTTGGAAGGATAAATCTGCTGTATAATCAGCGGAAATTAGGAGTTTAATATGGGCGGCGGCAAAACGAGTACCTCATCGTCAACTGTGAGTATACCTCCCGAGGTGCTAGCGAGATATAACGCAGTTAACGCCCAAGCTGAACAGGTCGCCCAAACTCCGTTCCAGCAATATTCCACTGATCCTAACGCTTTCGTTGCGCCAATTAATCAAACGCAACAGTCTGGCATTAATCAGATCCAGTCTAATATGGGAAGCGCACAGCCTTATTACGATGTTGCGACTGGCTTAACAATGGCTGGTGCTGGCCCCGCTAATTTGGGTCAATTAAATACAAATCAATATATGTCGCCATATTTGCAAAATGTGGTGGGTACAACTCTCGCCGCGCAACAAATGCAAAATGCGCAACAAGCTTCGCAATTACAAGGTCAGCAAGCTACACAGGGAGCATTTGGCGGTGATCGTGGTAATATTGGCCTTTCTAATTTGGCTTATCAGCAAAATCTTGCTAACCAGCAAGCATTAGCTGGCCAACTACAATCTGGATATACCCAAGCACAAAATGTTGCTGCACAACAACAGGGTGCTGATTTAGCCGCACAACAGGCAAACCTTGCTCGTCTATCACAAGCAGGTCAGGCCATTGGCGGTCTTGGCACAGCCGCACAAAACGCTGCCATCACTGGTGGTCAGGCTGCGCTTACCGCTGGTACAGTACCACAGCAAACCCAACAGGCTGGCCTTACAGCCCTCTACAATCAATTCCTGCAACAACAGGGATACCCATTCCAGACGGCACAATTTCTCGCAAACATTGCAGAAGGCACTGGTGCGTTATCTGGATCAACTACAACAACTACTGGTCCCGCACCATTTTTCTCTGATGAACGACTCAAGGAAGATGTACAAACAATTGGTAAGACCTTCGATGGTCAGAAGATTGTTAAATTCCGTTATAAGGGGCAACATGGTCCTAAACAAATTGGTCTTGTCGCACAAGATGTCGAGAAGCATCACCCAGAAGCCGTTGGGGAACAAAACGGGTACAAAACCGTTGACTATGACAAAGCCACAGATGAAGCGGCTCGCCGTGGTCATTATTATGCTGGCGGCCTTGTTGCTAATTCGCAAGGAGGGGCAGTAGGCCCAGAACACGCTGGGTTGGGTTTTGCGGGTGGCGGTTTAGTTGATCCTATGGATCTTCAACAACTTGTTGCTGCCCGTGCGCAGATGTATGCACCTTACGCATCTGGCGGCCTGTATGGTCAGCAAAACAGTTCAACGCCTGGCGCTAAGGGTGTGGTCCCATCTGGTAATTTGCCAACACCAAAGCTTGTAACAGCATCTACGCCAAGCACACAACAAGCGCCTGTCGGAAAACAAATAATGTCCGACATAGGTGATTTAAAAGAAGGTGTTAGTGATTTTAATTGGGCCAAGCAAGGTCTTATGGGTACACCAGCCCAATCATATACAAAAGATGGGTCAACATATACAACTCCAGCACAACCTGGTTTGATTAGCCAAGCTAAAAGTTGGTTAGATAGTTCGCAACAACAACCTTCTGGGAATGCAAGAGGTGGTGTAATAGGCCGTCATCATTATGATGATGGCGGTGAAGTTGATGATAATAAAGACCATGCTATTCCTTATGGTGGGGACAGCATAGTTGGAGAAGTAGCTAAAGAAGGCGAAAAATCACCTCAAATGCTAAAAGCTGCGCAGACAGCACAGGCTGGCGGGCAAGGTTCAACAGCTGGTAATCTTCTTGGTGCAGCAAGCACATTAAAAGGTTTATATGGCCTTGGCTCTGATGTGGCTGGCGGACTTGGAAATTTAGCTGGTGGATTCAATGCAGCAACAAATGCGGGAACACTGGATTCTGTTCTTGGTTCTGGTTTTACAGCTGAAAATATTGGCCTTGGTGCTGGTGGTGCTTCCGCTGCTGGTACGGGTTTAATGGGTAGCATTGGAAGTGGTTTAGGTTCATTTTTTTCATCTCTTGGCCCAGCTGCAATGTTTTTACCATTCAAGGATGGTGGTGTTGTTCCGCAGCGTGAACATCACGATGGATCTGAAGGGAATGTTGTCGGAAACCCACCTGACGACAGCAGCGATAATGCTCAGACATATATTCCAAATGTTATCACTGATGCTTTTAATAAAGAAGGGGTTGATCCACAAATTGGGTTGCACATAGCAGCGCACGAAAGCCAATTTTCGCCAAATGCACAAAATCAAAATTCGTCTGCGGGTGGTCTTTTCCAATTTACTGATGGAACATGGAAGAGATACGGCAGTGGACAGGATAAATTTGATCCAGTTGCCAATGCACAAGCTGGTGCAAGATTTATTAAAGACAATCAAACTTCACTTCAAAATGCTGGTTTTGAACCAAATTTGACAAATACATATCTTGCTCATTTCCTTGGTGCAGAGGGTGCTAAAAAAGTTCTTTCAGATCCAGACGCTAATATAAAAGACACTGTTAGCCCTAAAGCTATTGAATCAAATCCATTTTTAGCTAAGATGAATACTAATTCGGATTTGATTAATTGGGCATCACAATCTATGGCTCAAACAGGCGCTAGTCCAAAAACAGCGCGGGTTGCTCCAGGTCTTGCTGGCGGTCAAGAATCACAAGGAATATTCGGTCAAATTGGAAGTGCCGCTGATAGTGTCGGAAACTGGTATGATCGAAACCAAAATTGGCTTGTTCCGCTGGCTACTGGCTTGGGTACTATGGCTTCATCGCCAAGTCGTTATCTTGGTGCGGCTATATTACAAGGTATTGGAGGCGCTGCTCAAGCTTCACAACGTCAGCAATTGCAGCAAAGCCAAATTGCGAAAAATACATTTGATTTAATAAATAACACTTATACAACAGTTCCAGATCCTAAAAATCCTGGGAAATTTTTGACAGTAAGTAAATTTGATCCTAATCATCCCATACCATCTGACCAATTTTATGCCAACCTACCAAATGTTTTAAAGGGTGGTACATCAAACTTAGGTTCTTTGGCTGGTCCTCAAGCGCCGTCTGCACCTTCTGCACCCACTCCAGTTGGGGGTACGCCGCAGCAAACAAAACCAGTTCCAGCACAAGGACAACAACAAGCGCAAGGGCCGCAACAGGCGCAAGCACAACCTTCTTCTGGGCAACAACCCACTACTAATGGTCAGCCTAAAGACCCATATCAAGATTATCTTATGTCAAATCCTATTTCTGACATACAACAATTACGTTCAACTTACGCTTCAAATCCATCATCTCAGGCGGCACAATTAAATCGCGCTGCCGATAATGCATCTAATCAAGCGTATCAATTTAGATTATCTGGTAATAAAGATGCTGCCGATGAAATGCAACGTGAAGCCGCTCAACTTAGGTTAACCGCAAATACCACTGAAAATGCTGACGTCAGTAAATTGGCTGATCTTTATGCTGATAACAGAAAACAACAACAAACAGCTAACTTAACAACACAAAATGATGCTATGCATGCATCAACTGAAGCTGTAAGTAGAAAAGCCACAGCACAACAATTATTAAATACGCTCTTTGACCAAGATGGTAATCCCCGTATTCAAACTGGTGGAATTGCTGAATGGAAAGCTAATGTAGCTAAAGTTTTAAATAGTGCTGGTGTTGATTCTAGTTGGACCGATAAATTTATAACAAATCCAGCTATTTATGATGAAATTAAAAAAGGCGTTACACCGCTTGCCATTGAAAACGTAAAAGCTGCGCTTGGTGGCGACCAGCAAAGGGTTTCGCAATTTAATGCAATGTTAAAAAACGGCTCTCCCGATGCTGCAAGCGTTGATGCGAGGGCAATTAAATTTATGATCCAAAATGCTATTGTACCTCAGGCTGATAAAATTATCCAAAAGGGTGACTATTTAGGTGGAATGGACCCTGCAAAACATAATATAATTAAGGCTGCTAAGGATTTTGATAAAGCTAATCCTTTCTATATTCCACCCGCTGGTACGGAAGCGCAAAAATCAACGCAAAGTACACCCAATACACAGGTTCAACAACAAGCGCAAAGCGAGTTAATTCGGAGGCAAGCTGCTGCTGAATTAGCGCGCCGTCAAACAGCAAGTGGGAATCAATAATGGCTGATACTCCTGATTTTTCCCAAATGTCTGATTCTGATTTACAATCAATTGTATCTGGTGGCCAGCAATCACAGGATCAACAACAAACGCCTTCATTGCAAAATATGTCAAATGACCAGTTGATGTCGATTGTTGGTTCTGCACCAAAAGACAATCCATATGCACAAATGTCCGATCAAGATCTAATGAAAATTGCATCTGGCGGTCAGCAACAACAAACTGGGCCACAATCAGCTGAAGAAGAGCATCAAGCAAGAGTAGCAAGATACCAACCAATAGCAGATGCCGCCGTTGCTAAAGAAGGAGCAATGAAAGCATTTACTACGCCAACAGAATCAAGTGTTCCTATAGTCGGCCCATTGGTCGCAAAAACAATTGCTTCATCAAAAGCTAAATCTGATGATTACGCAAGCTATGGTGATACCGAAGACGAGCGTTATAAAAACATTTTAGCAGAGCAAGAAGCTTATAATAATGCTCGTTGGCAACAGCATCCTTGGGCCTATGGCGCTGGTCACGTAGCCACAAACATAGCATCTGCTATACCTGCCGCAGTTCTTGCACCTGAAGCTGGTGCTACATTAGCTGGCGCAGCTGGACTGGGTGCTTTAACAGGTGCCGCATCAAGTGCCGCTTCATCCGCTCCAGGATCTACTTGGTCAGATATTGGTAAAAATGCCCTAACAGGCGCTGAAATGGGTACCATAGCTGGCCCAGCGGGTAATTTAGTTGCTCGTGGTCTTGGCTCTTTGGCTGGGGCTGCGCGTAATACATTTGAAAATTTATTTGATACCCAATCTGCCGCTGCTCGTTCACTTTTATCTGGGCAAGCACCTACCGCCGCTGGGGAGGCTGCACCTTCTATAATTCAAAAAGGTTTAGCTGAAGACAAAAGTGCTATGCCAATAGATATATCTGGTGCAAAGGGTATTGTTGAAAAGGCTGCTGGTAAGGCAAGCGACACAACCGCCGTCGATAATCTTGTGTCGGATTTAAACAACCGTTATTCCGATAGCACTGGCGTGTTCCAATCAGCTATAGATCAGGCAGCTGGAAAGCCAATAAATTCCGCCGCGCAACAACAATTAGCTGATAAAGCTAAATCGGATGTTTTAGATAAAGTCTATTCAGCCGCTTATAATGACCCAAACGCACAAAATTTAACTCCTCCTAATTTAGGGTTTTTAATTAATAATAAATTTGGCACAAAAGCTTTTTCCGAAGCGGATATGATGTGGAATGCTAAATATGGCAAACCTTTCACTGGTGGTCAACAAACGGCTCCGCCAAGCTTTCCCGCATTAAAACCCACTACTGTTAATGGTCAACCTAATATACAAAATTCACCCCAGACTGGTTTTAGCCTTGAGTATTTAGATTATGTAAAACGTAGCCTTAATGAACAGGCTAAACAAGCTTATAAAAAGGGTAAAAACCAACTATCAACACTTATAACGGATCAGAAAAATCAGTTATCTGATTATATGAGAAATGCTGTTACAGATCAAAATGGCAACTTTCTTTATGGGGATGCAACTGATACTGCTCGCCGTTATTTTCAAAATGATAACGCTTATGAAGCTGGTCAGAAATTCTTTGATGTTGGCAATATTGCATCAAAAACATCAACACCAGAGTTGCCAGACCAGATGATGAATGCGTTTTCTACGGAGTACACGCCCGCAGAAAAACAAAGCATGGCTAATGGGTTGTTGTCGTTTATTAAAGAGAATCCTCAACAAGCTATTCGCGTATTTAACGCAGCGGATAACACAACGCTTGGTCGCTACAAAACTGTTTTAAATACTGGTATTGGACCTGGCACATTTGATTCGGTAAAGAACGCCACCGATACGGCGCATCTTGCTGCTGTTGCAAATACTATTACGCCCAAGCTTCCATCAAACACTATTAATCAAGTTGGCTTGGGGGCAATGGGTTTAGCTTTAATTGAAAACCCAGCCCTCTTAACCAACCCTAAAGCGCTTGCTGTCGCTGGTTTGGGATATGGTGCTAAAAAGGGTGTTGAGGCTGTTGCGGCACGTAAGGCAAATGCGATTGTTCGTCTAGCAACATCACAAAAACCAGAAGACTTTCAATTGTTGCAAAGAATGCTGCAAAGCGATGCGCAATCAAGAGAGATTATGCAAAAGCTTAAAACTGGCATGACTGCTGCTGTCGCGGCTACGGCTGGAACGGCTACATCTCATGCTTCAGGCGGACGTGTGGGCCGCGCCATGGGTGGCAAAGTAATGGATGCGCAAACCTTGGTTCGGGACGCAGAACGTGCTAAGAATCGCATCAATAAAGGAACGGAACCACTATTAACCGTTCCAGACGAAGCAATCACAAAAGCATTGGCCATCGCCAACGAGAAGATTTAGGGGTAACCAATGGCAAGTTCATTTACAACAAACAAGTCCATCGAAAAACCCTCTAATGGTGATTACGTCAATGATTGGAACGTACCAGTTAACTCCGATTGGGCAATCATTGATCAGGCTTTCGGCGGCACAACAACCTTAACAGTCACTGGTGTATCTGGGACTGTAAATCTCACTTCAACCCAATATATACCATTAATTTTAAATATTGTTGGCACATTAACTGCAAATGTGGTTTATGCGTTGCCGTCAGGAGTTGGTGGTCAGTGGATAGCGCAGAATAACACAACTGGCGCATTTACAGTAACAATATCATCTTTAGGTGGTGGATCATCATATATAATTTCCCAAGGATCGCGGGCGAACATTGTATCTGACGGCACAAATGTTGTTCTAAACAATAATATTTCACCAGGCGCGGCTGGAAGTAATACATACGTCCAGTACAATTCTAGTGGCACAACAGTTGGTACTGCTGGACTTACATTTAATGGTACAACATTAACCGCAAATGCGCTTACTGTTTCGAATGGCGCAACTATAAATTCAACCTTGTCTGTTGCAAGTGATATTACATCTGGCGGGAATATTACATCTGGCGGGAATATTACCGCCACAGGAAATGTTACAGCATATTCAGATGCTAATTTAAAAACAGATGTAACAACAATTCAAAACGCTCTTATGTTAGTGGAAAGAATGCGCGGAGTTAATTACACCCGTATTGATAGTGGCAAACGTGGCGTTGGTGTTATCGCTCAGGAAATGCAAGAAGTCATTCCTGAAGTTGTGCATGATACGCATGGCACATTGTCTGTTGCTTATGGCAACATTGTTGGCGTTCTAATTGAAGCCATTAAAGAATTATCAGATAAGGTTGCTGCGTTGGAGTCGAAGTAATTAAGCTTCTTTTATAAATTTAATTACTTCTGATATTCCTTCATCAACTATCCAAGTTACACCATTCGCTGTATTGCCGCCAAAAATATGCGTTTGTAAACTACCACCTTCCTGGGATGGTTTTTCAAATACAGCCGTAATTTGATCAATATTGATCCAAATTGGACTTCCTTGCATCACAGAATTTGTTAACTTAATAAATTTCATTTTATGTCCCTCTTAATAAGTGCCACATGGCGTGGATATAGCACTTAATATCACAGCCCGCTTTCGCCCCATCAGCCCCTTATATGAACAATGGTTACGCCCTACTTCAAGCTTATGATTTGATTTTCCAAGGTTCCCCTAGGAATGTCTCGTTGTATACTCTGCCCATGCTTGGATTGCTCTGCGCACGAATCTCTGGATTAGGATAAGACCAACATTCGCCTGTTTTGTCAATAAAGCAAATCCAAAGAAGATGATGTTCCGCACCATAATCCAACCAGCCAACAGCCATCGCTTTTCCTTTGGGCGTTTCTACTGGAATGGGAGGATCTAGTTGCAGCATCATCGTGACGTTCTTCCATAGGCAAATGAGGATTTTCTTGCTGATTGTTTTGATCGTTGTCGGTCTGGCGGTAAGTAGCAAAGTTTGGCATGATACCCGCAATAGCTATTAACTTCCTTGGGATGACCGCAATACCAAGACTTATCTGGGTTTCTATTGTCTACTATATATCGGCAGTGATGACTTTTTAAGTCATAAATACGCACACGGGTATCTTTGCACCTGTCAAAATTATCAACTCGAATCAAATCATCTTCATGCGTAAGGTCTTTTTTCTTCCTACTGTCAAGCTTCTTAATAGCATCTTTAACCCGTCTTGTGATCGCCCTTTCTTTGGTTGTATTATAAAGCTTTGGTTTTTCTTGCTTATTTTTGTTCGGGTTTAACTGGCCTTTTACTGATACGTTGTGGCCAGCATCTCTTAGCCTTGATAGGCGACCTAAAATTGCATTTCGTGTTTTACCAAAATACTCGGCAAGCATCTGACCTGTGAAACCACTGTTCCACAATTCGATCATTCTTTTATCTACGACATTTAATTCTTGAACACTCATTGGTTTAGTCATATCAATCTCCATATTATTAAGGTGTGGGCTAACCATGGACCCACGCGAGTCTATTACGCAACCACCCGTTCCCTCTTATATCCTAGCGCGACTCGCCATATGAATATACTTTTTGCGGTATTTTTCATCACGGCGCTTCAGTTTGCGGTTCCAGCCACCCCAGCCGCTAACGTGACACGCTGCCATCTGGTTTGGATTCATATGCCCACCAGCTGACTCTAGGCACTTCTGCATATGGGCAACGCCCGCATCAATACCATAGGAACACTCATTTAAACGGCCATAGGAATACCCTAGAGCGGCGCTAGACCCTGGCATGAGTTGATATACCCCTCTACCTCTGCCTACCCGTGTACGTGGCCCCACGGCGTTACAGTTAAATCCAGACTCTACCTTGGCAATACGCAATGCAGTTGGGACCCATTCCGATCCAAGCGCAGCGCGTACTTTCTCAGTGACCATCTGAACGACTTTTTGCTTTTGGTAATCGCCAGCTTTTATAACATCAGCCACAACATTAGATCCATTATACTCAAGCTTATCTGGCGCTTTCAGACCCTTCGACCAATAGGTTTTGTCTTTGGCGAAGAATTCTGCCGCACTTTCATCAGCTTTGGACACCTGTGTAGATGCCGTCACTAGCAAAAGTGCTAGGGGTACTATTTTTCTCACGAGGTTTCTCCTCTCGTCTAGGTGTTGGCGCTAGCTTCCGCGCCATTTCAATAACGCCGTCATCCTCCGTTGCGTTATCAGGTTTACTGTTCTTCCCACGGGCATTTATGAATTGCGCCGCGAAAGCCAAGTAGTTTACACCATCAATATAGTTGTCGTCCAGCCACCGAGTTTCTTGCAGCCGACCAAGCTTTGTTGCCACGTGGATCATAGCAACATCGTACTTGGTAATCTCTTTGTTAAGAATAATTGACGCTAACTTACTGATGCGGTCAAAACATTCGTCTGCGCTACCGTATTGTTCGCTCCGCTCTTTCAGAATACGGGCCGCTTCTTCCAGCATCATTGTAGGCGTCATGTATTTTACCCTCTAAATACTCTTGTGTTTTACCGATATGTTGCACATTGATGATCATGTCGCCGCGATCCTCCAATCTCTTTTCATTGTTGGGTGTGCGATGACTGTAGAATTGGCGGATTTTGATAAAATCTGCATGGTTCAACATATATTTCAAATCATCAATGCTATTCGCACCATCAACGTCACCAATAATCTGGTGAACAAGATTGTCCGTTGCTGATGGCATATTCATGGTGAACAAAAATTTCATTCTTTATCTCTCCTAACTACAGTTCCATCCATTCGTTTTTTCCACTTGGAGTTTTTACCCATTGGCATGGGCGATCTTGTCTTCTTAGCACCCATATTCTTTGCCCTTATACGCTTTACTTTAGCTATGAGTGGCATGTCAACAGTGGCGGTATGATGCCTGTGGCATTTGCGATGTGCCACAAACCAATTAGAAATATCGTCCTTACCGCCAGCTTCCAAAGGAATTTCATGTGATACATCCCATTCCTGACCAGCATCTACCTTAAGTTTGCACATATGGCAGATGCCGTTATCTTTCTCAAATATTTTCACCCGCATAGAGGTGGTTATTTTAACTCGTTTCAATTTATATATTCCTTGTCGGGATATAAGTTAACTCCTGAATTTGCCATTGTAATCATAAATGTGTTCATAAATGTTTGCGCTGAATATCTTTGATAAGCTTCTGGCACATGAGACATTATAGTGCTTACAACTATTGTGTTTAAAGCAACCATAACAACATCAAGTTCATGTCCCTCAAACACATCAGACATTTGAACAACAACTTCACGAAGTTCATCAATTTGATCAGGTGTTATCTGGTATAGGTTAGCATCATTCATATTTAACTCCTACAATTTCATTTCTGCTCTTTTTGTAGCTTCACGCGATTGCCATTCAGAGAATTGCATTTTTATGAATTCCATTTCAACTTTGAGCATAGATGCTTGCGATCTAGCCTCAACCATTTTCTCAATGTAATCACGCCAATCTTGTGTCGCTTTTATTCTCATTTCTGCTCTACTGACTGGTATATCACCAAGATCTGCCATCATCTTGGATAGAACAGCAGATTTTGTTTCCTCAAGAAGTGATGCGGCTGTTTCTGCTTCAACCCATTTTTCGGAAATTAACCTGAATTGCTCAGATAATGGTATATTATTATTTCTCATCATCACCCTCAATAAGTTTAGGAGAGGTAAAGTAAACTTTAGCTAACCCATTTTTATATTTATTATTCTCCTCAAACTTTACTTCTGTTTTAATGCCATCTTTCCAAATGGTTTGAAACATAAGAGTATCAGTAAAGGGAAAATACAAGAGATGCACCAAAGGAACGCCGTATTGGCTGCCAAACTGGATAGATATAAGAAAAGTTTCTACATCTATGTTTCTGACCCACTCTATGCCACCCCAGCTATCATCTCCATTATGGTCGATAAAATCTGGCATCATGGTAAAGTTTATTGCGCTAACAATTTTGCCGTCCTTACGCATTTCTCCAAACAACCATTCGTTTTGGCTTGTCTGGGTTGGCTTAAGTTGCGGATATTTGGATAACCACAAATCAAATGCGCGTGACTGATCACGTTTTGGCTTTTCCTTTGGTGTCTCAAGTATTGTCATATCAGAATGGAATGCTATCGACAGGGCCGTTGTTTTCCTGTGGAAATTGGTCTGGCTTTACATATTTTTTGCCAAACTTAATGGAAAAATAAGTTTCTCCAACCTTGGTTGTTTTCTCCCATACAGCAACAGCAACATCCATAATTGATGTCTTATTGCAATGCGGGCATTCAACTTCAATTTGGTTATTGTTTTTGTTGTTTTCCTTAAAATCTGGCTGCTTATCGCCAGACTTATACTTATTTCGAAAAACATTAATCCAGTTAACATTGCTTTCGTACGCCATACTTTTCTCCTATTTAAATAGTGCATTTAGTTTGGTTATCTTCGCTTCAATCTCATCCAAAAATAGAATGACTTCGTTACGAATTTCGGTAATGCGATTGTCGTCTCGATCTATTCTCTTAACAAACAAACGCAGGTTTTCAGGCAAGCGTGGGTCATATGAGATAAAATCGCACCATTGGCGATCTACCCCCATACATTCCATTTGCCAAAAAATCTGGAACACATACTTAGATGGTATTTCATTATCTTCTAATGTTGCAAGGTGAGTGCTGGTATTAGGACATTTAATTTCGATAAGACCATTTTTACCCACCAATCCATCAGGCGATGCGCCAGCCCACTGAAGGGATGGATGGGGGACAAAGCCGATTCCCTCTACAAGACACCCAGTGCGTTTTTCATACTCACTGCGTGCCTCATCCTCGTACTCTGTCCCCCACATCATGGCTTGAGATTGAAACTTCTGCGTAGGTGTACCAGACAAACGCTCCGCCAATAACTCTGCCATGTACGAAGCGCGAGTAGACGAATACCCGCTCTTCGTTTTTCCGCAAATGTCAGCCACACGGCTGGCGGTAACTTTACCGCATCGTTGAGCAAACCACTCAGGTGTGCGCTGATCATTAAATCCAGACATTAGATTACCTTTGAAGCTATCTTTTTCAATTCTGCAAGATCATCTTTAGAAAATGATTCGCGGCTTTCTTTGGTGAGGTTATTCCACCACACAGTTAAAGCTTCTGTGCCATCCTGTGCTATTTTCTTTGCTTCATCCTTGATATTAGAATGTTCAGCTTTAGAACTTCCTTGGCTATCTTGTTTCCCAGATAACGCAACGGCAGCATTACCATCATCATCATCAGCAGACAGGTTAAGCAAGCTGCCCAAGCTATAACGGCGGCAGTAAGTAAGAGCGGACCCGATAGCCTGTGCGTTATTTTGTCCGAATGGCATCCGTAATGTTTCAGCAATGTATTCTCCTGATTTATGAAGAAGCATTGTCTCAACTTCTACGTGATTGCCGTCCACACGAGGAAGCTGAATGATTGAAAGGTCATTGACTGCCAATGGTTCACGGATTGCATCACGCAGTGAATTAAGATCAGCGTATCTGCTTTTGAAGTGTGGATTTACAGAACCTTTGGACGCAGCCTCAATCTGGCCTTGTGCCTTAGATAATGCGGTGGCAAGTTCTGCGATTGTTTCAGACATTTTCATAATCGTATCTCCATGTTGGTTGGTGTTGATCTAATAATGCTTCAATTTCGTACTTGCCATCTTCGATGTATGGCAAATCAATAATGTATCTCTGACGTATAAGTTCGCAGATGTCAACCATCACATCGTGGACAGTCCCACGTTGAGGATCAATTTCATAAACATGGATAATGTTTTCGATCTGCTGGTCATAAATATCAGATACAACCTTGTTAATGCTAAGGTATGTTTCATGTTCGTAGATAAATCCAAGTGGTGACTTGGGTGGCAAGTGACTACTGGATATAGGTAGATAAAACTTCTGCATATCGTTTCTCCATATCAATCAATGAAGCGACTATGAATTATTTTGCACCCCCTGTCAATTAGCTGTTGACTATTTATTTATACTTGGCCATTTTAGGAGAATGAAAGAAAGAAACCCTATCCTTACCACTGTGTTCGCCCGTAACGGCAATTTGTCCAATCTGGCCCGAAAGCTTGGAATTACACGGCAAGCTGTATCCAAATGGAGACAGATTCCCGTAGAACACGTTCATGTTATTGCCAAGATGTCGAAGATGACACCTGAAGAATTAAGGCCAGACATCTTTGATAGTAAGGTTTGAAGTTCCCCGTCCGCCATCTATTAATAGGCTTTGGCGCAGGGGGCGAGGCAAAGGTCTTTACCGATCCAAGGAATATACTGACTGGATTACCCAGGCTCATGCAGTTTTCTCTCTGGAACGGGTTAAAACAATTACATCCTTTTATAAATTGACTGTCTTGGCAAAAAAGCCAGATAAGCGCAAAAGAGATATAGACAACATATCCTCAAAAGCGGTAAATGATGCATTACAGTCTGGAGGCGTCGTGGCAGATGATTGCCAATGCCAATGGCTTGAAGCGAAGTGGGTTGAGGAAGGCCCGCCCTTTTTGATCATTGTGGAGACGCTTGATGAAGGCTACGACAATAGCTGACCTAGCTGACAGATTATCAGCCGTTACAGACGATCTTAAAGAATTAGAAAGCTTGACTAAAATGGCTGGGTTGGACCCAGTCAAAATCATGGCTTTTATGCGTAAAAACCAAAAGCCAAGCTACGAGGAATTAAAGGATTATTTATCCTATTTATCGGAAACAGAGTTGATAGAATTATTTGGGTTGACAAAACGTATCAAATAACACTTAATCAAATCTCCACTTGTTGGAGTTACCGAAATGGAAATAGAGATGAACGAAGATAAACTTTTCAGGAACATGAAGCGCGACCCATTTGCCACTTATCCCTTGGCAAAGGAAGAAATTGCACGTTTATATGTCAGCAACCGCATCTTTAAGTTCATTATGATTGAAATTGATAGAATACTTAGAGATGAAACCAAACCAGAGGCAATTCGCATAGGTGATGCCCGCCAGTTAATTAGTTATACGTTAGAGAGTGATGAACATGGCGCAATGGCAAATAACATACCAGCAAATGATGAATGATGGGTATGTGCTTATTAAAAAGGATGCGGTTGAACAAATGACTGCTGACATTTTAAGGGCATATACAGAGAATGAATATTTAAAGAAAGAAGTTGAAGTATTAGAGCAGACCATAAAAGATATGCGTGAAGAATTAGATGAGAAGGAGATAAAAAATGATTGATCTTGAAAAAAAGGACGATGAAAAATGACTCAGGATATCGTTAAACAACTGCGTAATTTTGAACAATGGATTCGTGATCCAAAAAATCAAAATTTCACATTAAGTTCTGATTTATTTGACGAAGCCGCTAATCGCATTGAGGAACTGGAATCATCTCTGGGGAACAATATTACCAATATTACTAGTCCACGAATGCAAGTTCATACTGAAACTATGCGTGACCGCTTTGCAATGGCAGCATTTACATCTTTTAGGACCAATGCTTCCGTAGAGCGACAAGCTGAACGTGCTTATGAAATCGCTGATGCAATGATGGAAGCACGATTGAAAAGGATTAAATGATGGGAACATTTGAGGATTTATTGGATAAATATATTCTTAAAATTGCTGTAAGTATAATTGTTATTTTTGTAATTGCAGTAATTTTCGGAAGTATAGGTCATTTTGCTCAAGTTAACAAATATAATCAACAATGCTTAGATGATGGGCATAAAGAATACGAGTGTTATGCTATTTTGCATACGAGGCGGTAAAATTATGTCTGGGTATCAATCAAAAAAGCTTCTGACCAATCGTGGTCGTAGAAGCATGGCTATATTTCAGCATGACCCTGAGTGTTCGCAGGAATGCTGTGAGGCTATGGTTGGTATCTTTTCACCCCATTATGATGTCAAAATCTTTGACGAAAGCCAGTTTAATTTCAGCACCTTAAACGGCGTTGATGTTGTGGCATTTGGGGGAGGCATAGGGGATGCTGATAAGTACTATGATTTTTTTAAGAGACGGGAAGGGAACATCATTGCTGAGTATGTAGCCAGCGGTGGTTGCTACCTTGGCATTTGCATGGGTGCTTACTGGGCTGGAAGGAATTATTTTGATCTTTTGGCAGATCTTGAACCAGTCCAGTATATCAAACGCCCCGACAGCGACATTAGAAGGTCGTACAGCACCATCGCCGATGTGTTCTGGTATGGTGTTAGCCTCCAGATGTTCTTCTACGATGGGTGCGCCTTTGAGGGCGTTGGTATTGCTGAGGTAGTTGCGCGGTATGTAAACGGCGATCCTATGGCAATCATTCAGGGGAATGTCGGCTTGATTGGCTGCCATCCCGAAAGCCAGCAGAATTGGTATGACAAGAAATACCTTGCCAAGCATTGGCACAACGGCGAACATCACAAGCTTTTGTTGAATTTTGTAGTTAAGCTTGTTGAAGGCGCAAATCAGTGATACGGATTTAGGTCGGTGGTCTGACCAGTGTGCAGCTAATCAGACCACAAACTATGCTTAGCGACCTGCCAGTCCCTAACATAGCAATAATACATGATAAGCGGCAGCACGACAATAGTTTACTTAGGAGTCTAACTATGCCCTATATATTATATATTATATATAATACTACTATATTAACCATTGAGTATATAACTACTACTATACAGTACTATATAACTATTCTTATCCATTCCAGAGAGAATATATTATATATATTATACTTACCTAAGAGTATTTATAATTACCTAAGAGTATTATATATCTATAATAAATATAATATATATAATTACATATAGGGGATATTGCCATGTTTGATATACAATTACGCGACTACCAGCTTGAAACCATTGATGCGCTAAGAGAAGCGATTAAATCGGGCAAACGCAGACCAGTTGTTCAAGCGCCTACAGGCGCAGGAAAGACTGTGATGGCTGCCTCAGTCGTTCGTCTGGCTAGGGAAAACAACGGGCGTGTTATTTTCTGCGTTCCCGCAATTAGCTTGATTGACCAGACTGTCGAGAGATTTATCCAAAACGGAATCCCTGCCAACGAGATTGGCGTTATTCAAGCCGACCATGAACTGACTAATCCGAAAGCGCAGGTGCAAGTGGCATCGGTTCAAACACTTATGCGCCGTCAGCTTAGGTTATTCGATATTGCCATCATTGATGAATGCCATGTGACGTTTGAGTTTTACACTAAATGGTTCGCAATGCCTGAGTGGCAGGACATACCGATCATTGGCCTAACCGCAACGCCATGGGCGAAGGGTATGGGCAAGATCTGGGATGATCTGATTGTTTGCACAACAACTCAAAAGTTGATCGAACTTGGGCATCTGTGTGATTTTAAGGTATTTGCGCCAAGCCATCCCGATCTGCGCGGTGTTAAAACTGTGGCAGGCGATTACGAGTTGAAGGGTTTAGGTGAGGCGATGGATAAGCAGCCATTGGTTGCAGATATTGTCTCGACATGGATTGAGAAGGCGGAATATAGACCAACACTTTGCTTTTGCGTTAATCGCCTCCATGCTAAACACTTGCAAAAAGAGTTTGAAGCGGCTGGCATACCGACTGCGTATCAAGATGCTTTTACTGATATGACTGAACGCACAGAGATTGCAAATAAGTTTGCGCTTGGTCAAATCAAAATCGTTTGCAATGTTGGAACGCTGACGACTGGCATTGATTGGGATGTTCGCTGCATCATCTTAGCCCGCCCAACAAAGTCTGAGATACTTTACACGCAGATCATTGGCAGAGGATTACGCACTGCCGCTGGTAAGGATCATTGTTTGATCTTAGACCATAGTGACACAACTTTGCGGTTGGGTTTTGTTACAGACATCCACCACGATAAGCTGCACGATGGTAGCAAGAACACTTCAACCAGAGAAAAACCAACACTGCTGCCAAAGGAATGTCCTAAGTGCCATTACCTTAGACCACCTAAAACAACGACCTGCCCATCATGTGGTTTTAAGGCTGAGGCTGTGAACAAAGTTGAGAATGCCGCAGGTGAGTTGCTTGAGATAACACGGGGCAAGAAAGTTGCTAAACCAACATTTGATACGACCTTCATGGAGACGTTCTACCGCGAGTTAATCCAATACGCTCGCATTCAGGGTTATAAGGATGGCTGGGCGTTCTATGCCTATCAAGATAAGTTTCACGAAAAGCCGCAGCAATTCTTCCGCAAAGACCCATTGCCATTGCAACCCGCAACTGCGTCATGGATTAAACACCGCAACATAGCCAAAGCAAAATCGAGAGCGAAATATGCATAGCGAGCAAATCAGGGAATACGCCAAGGGAAAATGGCAAGCCATCTTGCCTGAGTTTGGCATTGATCGTAAGTACCTTAACAATAGACACGGCCCATGCCCATTGTGTGGTGGTAAAGATCGCTGGCGGTTTGATGACAGGGATGGTTTAGGAACTTATTTCTGTTCAAACTGTGGCGCGGGTGATGGATTTACTTTGCTATCTAAGAAAACAAAGATGCCATTTGCTGACATTGCTTTTAAGATTAGGAATCTAAGCAATTTAACGATAGAATATAAGCAGGTGCGGCAGTTTAGCGAAGAAGAACTTTTGAGGCGCATGAGGATGCTATGGGAACGCGCAGGGGTTATATCAGCTACTGATCCAGTGGGTAAGTACCTATCCAGCAGAGGGGTGGCTTCTATGGCTCTCCAAATGCCTTCTTCAGTACTGCGTATTGCCAAGGATATTGTTTATCCTGACACGCGATTGCAGTGTTTTGCTTTGCTATCTAAGGTTATTACACCTAACAACAAGGCTGTGAATGTTCACATTACCTATGTTGATGAGCATGGCAATAAAGTGGGCCGAAGAGTGATGCAAGGCTCGCTTCCCGAAGGTTCCGCCGTTCGCCTTGGTTCGGAAAATCAAGTGATGGGCATTGCTGAAGGAATAGAAACAGCCTTATCCGCTTCTATTCTTTTCAATATGCCAGTATGGGCAGCACTCAACGCCAACCAGCTAGCTAAATGGATACCGCCTAAAGTATGCCAAGAGGTTCATGTCTTTGCAGACCATGATCTAAGCTTCACAGGCCAATATAAGGCTTATGAACTAGCCTATAATATTAAACGCCAAGGCTTGGCTGTAACTGTTCATTTACCAATAGTGCCAGATACCGATTGGAACGATCAACTTCTTTCGAAAGACAGTTGACACTTTCCGACTTATGTGGTTTTCTATTGATACAAGGTGATTCGACCTTGACTATATGGAGATTGAAATATGCCAACATATTACATTACACGAGAAGTTACTTATCTCGAAAAATATAAAGTTGAGTGCGAGTCTGATGACAACGCCGACATTGTTCAACAATTACATGAAGAAATGAATAACGGCTTAGATTGTTACTCATCAAATGCTGTTCATGCTGACATTATTGAGATTTCTTATGAAGGTGATGATGGTGAATGGCATGAATTAGAATTAGATCGTATTGAGAAAATAGGAGATTGAAATATGCCAAACTGGTGCGAAAATCGTATTAAAATCAGCCATAACGATGTGGCTATGATGAACAAAGTCTGCGATGCCATTAACAAAGGAAAGCTTTGTGAGACATTCTCACCCATGCCAGAGCATTTGCTTTCTGGTGAAGGTTGGTATGAATGGCGTATAGAGAATTGGGGAATTAAATGGGATATTTGCGAGGGGTATCCTTTTGCAGTCTCTAACGATGGTTTATCGGGTGAAGGTGGTTTTATGACACCTTGGGGGCCGCCTATTCAAATACTGCAAAAGCTTGAATCTATGGGTTATGAGGTTGAATGTGCTTATCTTGAGGTTGGTATGGGTTTTTGTGGCGTTTATGCCTCTGGTCAGGATTATGAGATAGGCGATATTTATACATTATTTGACAATGAAGATTGGGCTGACAATGTTGGTAACGATATGTTAAAAGTTATGCTGCAATATGAATATGAATCTTGGCTTGACAATAAAGATCAAGATGAAGATGAAACTGAAGAAACATAGGAGATTGAGATATGGCGACTATAATTATATCAGAAGATCAATTTGATGATCTTTATCAACCAATTCCTAATCACTTCAATGACTCATGGTTTTATGAGACGTATGGTGAAGAATTGGATTATATTTTAACTCTTGCCAATGAAGGCACTAACACAGTCTGGACTTATCAAGACGATGATAACGGCGTTCCCTGCCTTACAAGTGGTTATCATCTTGTTAATCGAATTGGTTATGTTGTGACGCATATACCATATAAAAGTGATGATGATATTTATGTAAAACTAGAGGGGTTTGACAATGACGAAGTATGAAATAATGTTTTTGATCGCTGACGCTATTGCAGCCGTTTCAATCGTGTTGTTAGTGTTTTGTGTTTATATCGCTGTGAACGGGTGATGTGATGACTTTGTCGATCATTGCCTCAATCTTTTTTATTGTGCCGCTGGCATTGATCTGCGTCACAATATATTTAGAATTAACACGCAATAATAATCAGGTTGATGATCCTGATGTGAATGTAGGCTCACTCGATATTGACCAACGATATGTGAAGGATAAAAGCAATGGAAACTGATTTATTCAAATTAAAAATGCAAATCGCTAATTTAGAATTGCATAATGCGATCATGGAAGATGCGCTTCTAGATGCCATTGACTTCATCAATAAGTATTCGGATGTTGTTGATGCGGATGGCACGTTTGTGCCTAATGAAGCAATGTCGATTGAACGCAAGTGTCACGCAGCAATCAAAAATGTTAGCCCGTGGGATTTATAACATGACAGTAGCAGAGGCATATAAAACTTTAAGAGAAAATGGGCATTTCCCGCTCGCAGTTTTGCTGGTGGATGATGTTCTTGATGTTGCACACAAGCATGGTCACGCCATGACACACAGCGAGGCGATGCGTGCAATCCATAAAGTTTCTGAATATTGGGATGAAGCTTTAGACATTGACCATGCGACACAATGGTCAATCGAAATTGCGCTAAAAGAACGTGAAAAAAATGACGCAATCGCATTTTAAGGATTAAAAATGACACGCAAGAAAGATCTTATTCCCTCGGAAAAGTACGCTGACAGCTTAACTATTGTTCGCGCTGCTAAGATTGGCAGACCAACGACATTCAACCAAGAAATAGCGGATTTCATCATTTACCAGATGACAGAGCATGGTGTTGATTTAGCCAATGCTTGCAAGAAATGCAAAATGCCAAAATCTACTATTTACACTTGGGCAGCTACCAATCCTGATTTTAGTGCTGCGCTTGATGAAGCACGACAAGCCGTGGCAGATCATTGCGCGCACATGATTATAGAACTTGGCAACAATGTTGAAGACCCAATGAAAGACCGCATAAGGCTTGACAGTTTGAAGTGGATTGCCTCTCGCTATCATCCAAAGGCTTACAGCGAAAGGGGAAGCATGGCATTAACGGGTGCTAATGGTGGTCCCGTTCAACTGCAAGCTGTGCAATCTGTACCAGTGGAAAGCTTATCAGAACAAGATCGAGAGGCTTTCAAACGTGCATTGCTAGCGGCAAGCAAGGCAGCGGGTGAAGACGTTTCAGAGTATGAGGATTAACATGTTTAAGAATAGCGACATTTTAGACGCCCTTGGCACTATGGTTCTAGGTGCAATCGTGGCAATACTAGCAACATTCTTTCACGATCAGGTCGTGGCCGTGGTTTTATTCTTCATGCTCATGAAAATGTAAAAAAACGCAGGTTCTGTTTTTGTTCACGTTGACGCTGGGTTGGGTTTGTGGTTTTATACTATCACAAGCGCATAAATGCTTGTTTATAATTGAAACCCTATAGGTGATGACATGAAGTATGACGCAATCAAAACACTTCAAGCACTTGGCATTGATTATTATGACGCAAGGGCATTGCGCCGAATTAGCAGGATTTTGCGCCGCTGGTATGAATTGGAATGTGGCACGGCATGGGGTCATATCGTAAGGAATGAAAACACGGGCAAGCCAATGTTTTACAACGCCCGCGCACGTCAAACTAATAACGTGCCTGAAGGCACAATTATACCTGACCGAGAGAGAGGCGCATTAAAACGTCTTGGCAATATTATGGTAAAATATCCTGATTTGAAGCCTTATGTCCAGACAGACCCACGCGGCGCTTCATTGTATATCTTGCGGCCTAATGACGTACCAGAGGGCAAAGACGCAAGCGCCTATTATTCACGCGGTATTGTTGTTTATTGAGAGGAAGCTTAACCATGACAAAATTAAATAAAACACTTGGTCAAATTGCGTATGAGGAAGATTGCAAGCGCCGCCCTTATTATGACGTGGGAATTAAGCGCAAGGCATGGGATGAATTAGGGCCAATTGAAAAATGGTCGTGGGAGAAAAACCCCACGCCCAGAGAATGGAATAAAGATTAGCAATTCCCTATAGCGGGGAAACTTGGGGCGGCTATCCTTCGGGTTAGCCGCTCTCTTTTTTACGGGCTATAGCTTGGATTGGAAAGCGGGCAAAAAAAAACCCCTAGCCAAAAACTAAGGGGTATAATAGGGAAAGGGATAGTTTAATCTATTAGATAAACACAAGGGTCAGCAAGTTTTTTGCCAAGTTTCCCTTGTTGATAAAAAACGTTCATTTTTACTCTTTCTGCTAATGCAACGGCATTTTTTTTGGTTTTAAGCTTTCCAAAAAAAATATCTGGTAAAAACCAAAAACCTTCCTTTGCTTTTTGCATGTTTTTAAGCATAACATTAGCGCGTTGCGTCCCGTATTCTTTTTGTAAATACAAAACGGCGGATTGGCGAGAAATAATAATTTTGTATGCCATACTTCAATCTCCTATATTGTGAAGCTTAATTACTTCCACAAGCACCATATTGCTATGGTGCTTGAAACTGCAATCATGCCTCTTCCATTGCTATGCTTGCGATATACTTGCCCGATCTTTCTAGTGCTTCAATTAGATTTTGATCTTGGCCGTCATCTACTTGCGGGAAGTCTTCATCTACTTGATAGACATCATATTGAGCGTTATTGTCATGCTCTGTCGTCTGGTAATATTTGGATCGAATGTCCATATCTTCCACCATTTTTTTGATTGCTTGCATAGGTGTCTCTGCGATTATATCGGCGAAGATGTATCCGCAAGCGCGATTAACAATAATCAGTCTCATGTCTCAATCTCCATTAAGCTTCAATCGCGACAATCGGTGTTGTGCAAGCTTCAAAGTCTGTTTGCGCTTCATCAAGTGTTTTGTATGCCCGCCCATGGCGCGTGCCATTGCGATCTAATGAAATAACCTTGAAGCACTCGTCATCCCATCTAGTACCAGAGCCAGCGGGTACGTTCGCCGCTTTTGCGTGGATAAGATAAAAAGTTCTCCCGAATGCGTTATTTGCTTGATTTATTAGCGTTTCGTTTATCATAATCATGTCTCAATCCCCTATATTGTGAAGCTTGATTGCTTCCACAATCCCACCACGAATGATGGGATTGAAGCTGCAATTTTTCCACCTAATCGCTGGTAAGGAAACACTAGGCAGGATCAATCTCTATAAAGCATACTACATTAGAAGAAGGATAACGCAGGACTATTGTGTCTCCCCATGTTTCTTTAATATGCCTTCCGCATAGGCCTATGGTTTTCTTGGCCTTCTTGATTAACTCACGTTCCATTTTCTTATTTGCTTTATGATACCCTTGCGAGCCGTCATAGCCATAGTGTGTCAATTCAGGCATAACAACACTAGCACGCTTAACCCACGCATAATTCGCCACACCACCAAAAGTGTCAGTTAATTCGATATTAAATGTAAGCATAACAATACTCCTTCAGTTTTTTGTTTGATTATAAAACAACACAATCGCATTGCTAAGATTTATAACAGACTTACTGCACACCTTGATGCTCTCTTGCGGTTTCCCGTCTTTATAAGCACGAGGCAAGCTTTCACCGCGCCATATCTCTAAGCGCCAATGAGAGTTGCCAATAATTTTTTCAGCAGCCATTGCAAAACCCGTTATCTGTGTCTCTGCTATTGGTGGAATAATAAGTTGATATTGCATGATGTTAATTCGCTATATTATGAAGCTTGATTGCTTCCACAAACACCATATTGCTATGGTGCTTGAAGCTGCAATCAATTAAGGCCAATCATTTCATTGTAATGCGCCTCGGCAATCCTTCGCGCAGTTGTAAGACCTTTTGGGCAACCTATGGATTCACCGCAAAAGCGCAACACTAACATGGGGATTGAATAACCCGTCCACTCATAGTTTACCTCATAACGTTCATCAGGCTGACCTTTATCGTCTAAGCGAGGATATTTCAAATGTTCGTCAATTTTCTCCATGTCTCAATCTCCATTAAGCTGCGATTTTTGATTGATTAAAACAAAAGGTATATCCCTTGCCATCAGCACTATCACCAAAACACATGGCATCTATAGACCATGAGAGATGGTATTTTTCCGCCAATGCTTTCACGGCTTCATAGTGCGCCATCTCAGTTGATTTTTCGTAAGGATAAGAAACCACGACTGAGAATCTACTGTGGGTGTAAGCTTTAATCCGCGCACCCTTGGTATTTGTTGGCGCTATATATTTCGTGTGAATTGCTATCATGTCTCAATCTCCACTTAATTGCTAAGGCCTTGTGCTTGCTGGGCAAATCACTTGCGCCTCACACTCTGATAATGCCGCGAATTGCTATTTAATGCAAACGATTTTTTTTATTTTGGGGATTATTTTTATTCGCAACAACCCTTCTTTCCGCCTTTCTCACGCGCGCGCATAACCATAACAATACCAAGCGATCATGACTAGGCTTGGCAATAAGACTGGCGTAGGTAGCGGATAGGTTGCCTTATGGCACTCAATGCGCCTCAGTATTGTTTAGGATTAAACCGAGAACGCCAGACACGTTCTGTTCACGTTCCGTTCCAGCAATAGAACAAACCATGAACAAACCATAAACATTGTTCACGTTATGTCCAACCCAGCGTGGCAATTAGCTTGGCCTTATACTATAGCAATCCCGTGACATTGCCAAGGTGCATTGTCAACCATAGCCATATGGCTTAACAATAGACGATAGGAATATAATCCGTTCACGTTTTGTTCTCCCCGCCCATGAAGCATGGCTATATTGTTTCACGTGAAACACGGCTTGGCTATTTAGGACTGCGCGCCTAGGATAGGAATATATTCTGTTCCCGTTCTGTTCGGCTTGGCTGTTGCCCCCCTATACACCCCCCTATAGCCGATGGTAATGATGATTTAGCCCCCACGTAAAAATGGTAAAATTTTCAAAACAAGTGTCAACCCAACCCCCCGATATTTGGGTAAAATTTTCCAAATAACTGTCAACCTATATACACAACATATACACCCATTGCCAAGCTATTACCCAACATATTTTCATTTTGTAGGGCAATACATCCCACCCAAAAAATAAATTACTATTGCTAAGCTTAATAAGTTGACAACCCCAATATCTATGATAGTGTCAACCTATAGATAGAGAGAGAGGAATGGCTGGCCCTTAATGGCTATTTTCATTTACATTTAACGCTTTTATGGCTATATAAAGAGCCATTAGAGACGATATAACCCATGCGCACCGCACCAAAAGATTCAGAAATACTTGTTTGGGATGAAATAGGTATTTACATTGGCGAATGTTGGGCAGATTGTAGAGGAGACGACAGCCAGCCATATTTTATAGTTTTAGAAATAGGACAGATTTTTCCAACCCACTGGATGCCACTTCCCGAACCACCAAAAGGAGAATGAATGATGACTGATTGGCAGCCAATAGAAACCGCACCAAAAGATTCAGAAATACTTGTTTGGGATGGAAAAGATATTTGGCTGGTTAATACAGAATTTGGAATGTATCCAAAACACAATGGCTGCGGGTGTTGTTCTTCATCTGTACATTATGAGGCTACTCACTGGATGATTTTACCCAAACCACCGAAAGAGACTGACTGATGGATAAATCTAAATTTTATTGGAGGGCCATGCCATTGGGAGATTGGCATATTTATTATGGGAAGAGTATGTGTTTGGTCGCTGAAGGTCCAGGATGGACGCAGTATTTTGGATTTAATTTATATCAGCAAATTAAAAATGGCGATGTGAAAATGGATGTGTTTGGTTATGAGAAAAAATCGACGACCCACATGAGCAAATCAGAATGATGCAAGATTATGCTTACGCTGCGTTAAAGGAGATTAAATAATGGTTGACAATTTTGTTGGACAATTGCGACAAGAACTTCACGATTGGGAAATTGAATTAGCTATTGAGCAGCGCAAACAAGCCGCCGACCGAATAGAACAGCTTAGCAATGCTTTAAGTAAGTATAGTTGTAAATGCACCGAACCATGTGCATTGTATAAAGCTGAAAAAGAACGTGAGGGTGATATGCCTCATATGATGTGTGGTTGGTGGTCTGTAGCTGCGCTAAACGGGGATAAGTGATGACTGACGATCTTGTGAAACGGCTCAATGAAGATTTTTCTGTGAATGCTAGGGAAGACATTCAGCATCAAATGAAAGTTTATGAGACTGAACGCAAAGAAGCCGCCGACCGCATTGAGCAGCTGGAAGCAGCATTAAGAGAAGTTGTAAAAGTTGACTGCGGGTTTGTTTGCAAATGTGCTGAAATAGCTCGCACCGCATTAAAGGAAATTAAATAATGGCTGAATGGCAACCAATAGAAACCATACCTCATGATAAGTTTGTTTTAATTTATGCAACTGATGGCAATTTTTCCAAAACATTTGTTGGTAAATTAAACATTAAATTTCACGCAGTGGATACTTGGAACTTTTATGGGGATGATCGGTGGGAATATCCAACAGATAAAAACGACCATTCAATAGATATTAAACAAATTCATATTCAGTGTAGGGCTACCCACTGGATGCCACTTCCAGAATTACCAAAGGAGATTTAGTGATGGATACTGATGAAATATTGCGCAAAGTTGCTCAAGAATTTTGGTCAAATGTCATGAACGATAAAGGTGATAACAATAGTACATTTAACAAATTATTAAAGGATGAAAAATTACAGCAAAAACCTAGTCCGAAAACACAAATTGACGATAGTGATAAATACTATTCGTTTAAGGAGAATGAGTAATGGCTGAATGGAAACCAATAGAAACAGCACCAGAAATGACCGATATTCTTGTTTATTCAAGTGATAGAAGACAAGCAGTCGCATATTGCGATTTAACTGATATGGATGGTTTTTACGATGAGCCAATTAGGGTTTGGAATGTTGGAGGCTTGTTTTTATCTGGAGATACAGAGTTTCAACCGACCCATTGGATGCCTTTACCTAAACCACCGAAAGAGAATGAGTGATGGAAAAAGATATTAAAAAATACCTTCGTGGAAGTGCGGAAGATATGTTCGCTTATGGATGGGGTGAGGTGCCTCCTGATCCTGATGTTCTATTAGAAGCAGCGGATTACATTGAAAAGTTAGAAAATGAGATTAATGATCTAAAAGAGAAATATAAAGCTTTGCTAAAGAAGAGTTGACACTTATCTCTGGTATGGTAGATTTGTTATGTGCGCATGTCATCAATGTAGAGGATGATGTGCAGGTTAGCCACCAGACCTGTTATCCAAACCAGGCGCATGGTCGATAACGGGCTGTAAGTAAGCATTGTGGTGGTGCTTACAAACTTGGGTGGTTGGTTCCCCGATAGCCAGCCACCCCTTTAGTTTCTCAACAAATTACACTATTCTGTCAACTTTTATTTGACTGTTGTAATGCTTGTGTTAATCTAAGCATTAGAGGTGATTTTTATGTTTAATCAAATCAAAAATTCTTGGCATAAGTTTCTTATCTGGATTGGGGTTAAAAAACCTATTCCTCCAGAAAAACCAATTCATATGGCTTTTGCCATTATGGGACTTAGAGATTTAAGAGATATAACCTACAACAATAATCTAATCTTACCATCCGAACGCAAGGGTAAGATGATTCCAAATAAAGACCCTGCCATTGGTTATAAGGGTCAGGGATTACCAAACGCATTTCAACCAGATGCAAAGCTTAAGTATTCCTACATAAACAAAGAAACTAAGGCTGTTAGATATTTTGATGAACCGCAAACATCAGAAGAATGGATGCAATTATCCGATCACAATCCGTATCATTTCAAATTTGACTATACCATAGAAGAATTAGAAATGATGAAAGAAGAACGTGATAATGGTGACATTATTGTAAAGCTTGACCATGCAAAAAAATACTATCAACCAGAAGAACTGTTTGATGAAGCTATACAAGAAATTATGAAACTGCGTGAATTAATAAAGGGCGACCAAAATGATTGATCTTAATAAAAAATACCGAACTAAAGATGGTTGTGAAGTGCGTATTTATGCGATTGATGGCACTGAAACAACATCTGTTCATGGCGCAATAAAAGGAGAAAATGGTTGGTTTATTACAACTTGGCGAGCTGATGGAATATCAAGTTTTCCCGATTATGACCTTGTTGAAGTAAAACCACGAATTAAGAAAACTGTTTGGATCAATGTATACGAAGACGGCACATCTATTCATTCGACAAAAGACTTTGCTGATATGCACAATTATTCTGGTCGTCTCGCTTGCATGAAAATTGAGTTAGATGTTCAGGAAGGTGAAGGATTATGAGCGATATTGTCAAACACCTTCGGCAAGCTGACGTTTCTATGAAATTACCCAATGGCGAGATTGGTTTGGTTAACCATGTTGCCGCTGATGAAATTGAACGTCTGCGAAAAATTATAAAAGAATATGAAAAAACCTCCAAACCACCCTACAACCCACTTTCACAACGTAAATCAATCTGAGGTAAATATGTCCATCCAATACGAAACAACTGTCCCAGTCGGATTTAGTGCAAAAGTTGAAGATGTGCTTGTGTGGTTGCAAAATGCGCAATACGGAAGCGTATATTGCTATTGCCATGGTGAGTTAGCAAAGGCGCGTGAATTTAATTCCAATATCAGCAACGCAGCCGATGTCCTTTGGAACGAAATGAATCGCGGTAGGATTGCCCTTGTGCAGAAACGTAAGGGTAAAAATTGTTTTCAATATTTTGCTGTGAACATTACTGGCAAACGCCGCAAACAAGATTTTGTGGTGCTTGAAGGTGCAGCATGAAACATGCGCTAAAGCTTAGCCATAGCACGACTGATGAATTGGTGCAGAATATTTTAGCTGCCGATTACATATCCTTGGTAAGGGGAATTTCCAAAGGATTGATCGTCATGGCAGATGGCGAAGAAGAAAGCTGGAAACAGTTAGTCAATTCATTTGAGATAACCATGCGCTACTATCTTTCTGAGGAAGAAGTAGAAGCTATTAAGGAAAAGGCTAATGTTCTCAGTTCAGTTGACCGATAGCGAATTAGCT
>Ga0208744_1000079_pt1 | contig 45656 bp, 52 predicted proteins | sample CryBogCBH24Aug09_FD_184620 | JGI IMG/M metagenome (GOLD analysis project Ga0208744, IMG submission 184620) | Freshwater microbial communities from Crystal Bog, Wisconsin, USA - CBH24Aug09 (SPAdes) (version 2) | ecosystem: Environmental > Aquatic > Freshwater > Lake | place: Crystal Bog...
GGTCCACGCCAAACTGATCGGCTAGTCCACGGCAAACTGGACAGCCAGTCCAGACCAAACTGATCACCCCTGAGCAAGCGAGTCGAGCGGGATAACCGCCATGTCATCCTTCGGTTTTTCCGGAGAAAGTCATGGCCAACACAAGGTTATCTATGCGACGCATTAAGGAAGTTTTACGCCTGCACTTTGAGCAGAACCGATCTCGAAGACTCATTGCACAGACTGTTGGTGCCTCACCCACCACTGTTGGCGATTACATTGCCCGAGCGCAGGCAGCAGGCCTAACTTATCCACTTCCCGAGAATCTGGATGATGATGAGCTAGACCGTTTGCTCTTCCCACTACCACCACCGGTCACCGCTCAACGTGCCGAGCCCGACTGGCCAGCTGTTTATGCCTCACTGCGCACCAAAGGCATGACGCTTACGCTTGCGTGGCAGGAATATAAAAGTGTGCATCCAGATGGTTACCAATTAAGCTGGTTTTTTCAGGCCTATCGCGAGTATGTCGGTAAGCTCGGCTTTACATTGCGGCAGTTCCACCCAGCGGGCCGATGCTTCGTTGATTACTCAGGGACCACCGCTTCGGTGATCGATGAAGCGACGGGTGAAGTGCGAGAGGCTCAAATCTTTGTAGCTACGATGGGTGCCTCTAATTACACCTATGTCGAAGCGACTTGGAGCCAGAAGCTCCCCGACTGGATTCGTTCTCATGTAAGGCTGCTTGAGTTTCTGGGTGGTGTACCCGAACTGTTGATTCCAGACAATCTTAAGAGCGGGGTCAAGCAGGCCTCATTTTATGATCCCCAGATTAATCCCACCTTCAGAGAGTTTGCTGCCTACTATCAATTTACGGTTTTACCCACACGCCCACGCAAGCCTCGCGACAAAGCCAAGGTTGAGAATGGCGTGCTGATTGTGCAGCGCTGGATTCTGGCAAGGCTGCGCAATCGACGCTTCTTTAGTTTGACCGAACTGAATGTCGCCATCGCCGAGTTGGTCAGGGATATGAACACGCGTCAGTTTAAAAAGCTGCCAGGTACCCGCCAAAGCGCGTTTGACAGTATTGATCGCCCAGCTCTTAAAGCGTTACCCGAGCAAGCCTACGAGTACGCGCAGTGGGGACTCGCCCGTGTTCACATCGATTGTCATATCGAAGTCGATGCGCACTATTACTCGGTGCCATACCGATGGTTACGTGAGCAAGTCGATACCAGACTGACCGACACCGTACTCGAAGTGTTTGCTAAAGGTAAGCGTATCGCTAGTCATGTACGTTCATATAATCGCGGGCGCCACACTACCGTTGTCGAACACTTACCCCCCAAACACCAGCAATACCTGGGTTGGTCTCCAGAGCGTCTCGCAAGTTGGGCAGAACGTATCGGGCCCAGCGTCAAACTTGTCGTGGAGCGCCTGCTCGCCGGTCGCGAACATTCGCAACAAGCTTACCGAACTTGTCTGGGTGTGATCCGCTTAGGTAAGACTTACGGTGACGATCGACTTGAAGCTGCCTGTCATCGCGCATTGCATGTCAACGCCGTGGCCTATCGCTCGGTCGAGTCCATGCTCAAGACCGGAATGGATAAAAAGCCCTTGATTCTCGAGTCAGCTCAAACCACCTTGCCGTTGCACGAGAACGTGCGCGGCCCGACCTACTTCCACTAAAGGAGTGCACTTATGCTTTTACATCCAACAATCGAGAAACTCAGAGCACTCAAACTGCCGGGTATGGCAAAGGCGCTTGAAGAGCAACAGTCACAACGTGACATTGGATCCTTCACGTTTGAGGAGCGTCTGGGATTACTGTTAGATCACGAATCGACATTGCGCGATAGTAAGGTGCTGGCCGCCCGTCTAAGCCGAGCCAAACTTAAACTCGCTGCAACGCCCGAAGACGTTGACTTCAAGGCCGCACGAGGATTAGATAAAAACGTATTCATGGCTTTAATGGAAACGAGCTGGGTGAACGCACACCGTAACGTATTAATTACTGGGCCAACCGGTGTCGGTAAAACATATCTGGCCTGTGCGATTGCAAATCAAACTTGTCGGCGCGGTCATACGGCACTCTATGTTCGCATGACACGCCTGTTCCCGGTGTTAGCGCTAGCCAAAGTCGATGGACGCTATCCGAAGATGTTGGCACAGTTTGCAAAAGTAGACGTATTACTGCTCGATGATTGGGGTCTGGCACCGATGACGCCCGAGGCCAGACATGATTTACTTGAGATTATTGATGACAGACATGGTCGCAAATCAACCATCGTCACCAGTCAGCTCCCCACCGATCACTGGCATGAGGCAATTGGTGATGCAACACTCGCTGACGCAATACTTGATCGGTTGGTACACAGCGCACACATATTGAAACTAAGTGGTGAATCACAGCGCAAAAAGCGCAATAAATTGACGAGCGCTGAGGTTTCAGCGTAAAAGACTATTAACCCCGCGTCGCTTCGCTCCGAAGTGATCAGATTGCGCCGGAATAGCTGTCCAGTTTGCCGTGGGATCGCTGATCAGTTTGCGGTGGACTGAGTGTCCAGTTTGAGCGGAATACGCATCCATCACAAACTGTTCCTAACTAAGCTGAGTTCGGCATAATAAATCTGAGTCTGGATATTTAATTTTTACGCATAGACCGGTATGGAATTTTTGAAAAGCCAATAGGTACGGGAGCCACATTTGTTACCCGAAAGCACTCTTCCACATACCTTTGACATTTATCCCTATCTGCCGCTGGTCCGATAAAAACACCTGTCAATGCGTTTACCTCAGGAGTCATCCACGTCAATTCTCTGAATCTGACCACTTCATCCTTGCGAAAAACAGAGCCAGTCGGTGGCGGATTCAAAACATCCCACATTTGTAAAAATCTATATTCATCCTCAGCTTCGTAGCCCTCGTGTTTAAAGTAAACCGATGTCTCTAAAACTGATTGAGCAAGACGTATTGAAAGGTTTGTCAGATACGCTTGCGTCTGACTTAACGAGGCTTTTATTTTATAAGGCAGATCTACTAATGTTAATGCCTTAGTAGCCAAAAGTCGCATTATGGCTTGAATCTGTGAAGTTCTATAGTTAATGTCAAATGTACCGTAAAGCCCATTGGCAGTCCCGTGTTTCTTTAGAAAAATACCTTCTAATGTACTTGTATCAAACTCTAACAAGTATCCTGTGCCATCGTCTGCGTATGCTCGCCACTGTCCAAGCTCATCTTTCTGTTTACTAAAGGATGTGACAAAAATATCTGCTACTTGTTCTACTTTTGAAGGATACAGGGCAGCGAAGCGACTGGCAAAATCCCGTTGTTTTAGCGTTCCGCTCTTCGCTAGGGTGCTCAAAATATCCACAGCACAAAAGTATCCATGTTTTATTTCAGAGGGATCATTCAAATTAAATATATTTGTCATTCTTACTATTTTGCTCTCAAGAATGCCCCTCAAACTCGTATCGTTTGTGTAGTGATATATTTTTTCTGGAACTGCGGCCTTCCGTACGTCGTCGGTAAACTTTGCTGATAGTTCGTCTGTCAGCCGATGAAAATCGTCTAACGCCGCTTGTAGTTCTGTTTCAAGATCCATTTGTCTATTTACATAAACTTTATTTTAGGCAACTGCTCTCAGCCGTATATCTTCAATTGTCTTAAATAGCTGCGTAACAGTCGCGGCTGGAAAGATGGCGTCTGGTCCTGTTGCCGCTACGTTGGTAAATGGTGACTCATACAATCGCTTGGTCTCAATCGCACCATCAACTGTCAAATAGTTAACGATCAACTTGAGGAACTCAATCTGACTGGCGGTTGCGTTGGTCTTATTTAAAAATTCACCCATAGCGTCCATAGCGGCACCACGTTCTAACCCCACCAGTGACCGAACAAACAACCCTAGCCCACCAGTTGTGCTCTTTGCCTGCTCCACTAATCCGGTGTCGCCAGCGGCCTGCTCGAGCAAGATCTTCTCAAGCTCCAATAAATCCGCAGAGGTAACCGGCTTGTTAGTGCGTAACTTGTAAACAGCTAGCCGATCCTCATGGGTACGTAAAAAGTCACGTGCCTTGGCTTTAAACCGTTCGTAATCCAAGCCAGTCGTGGAAATATTTAGTTCAATTGTCCCCGCACCGATGACTACGTCGTCAAACTCTGTGTAAACAATGGGGCGTTGAGTCTTTTCCAGTAATTTAATCAGTAGGCGCAACCGCTTGCGTACTTGCTCCAACATTCCCACCGTGACATCCAGCCACCAATCCTCGGTGTTTAGGCTCTGTATCAGGGGCATTTCGCTGCGGATCGCTGGAATACTGTCCTGAAGCTCTAATGCCGCAGCAATTGACTTAACGATTTTTTGATATTTTTCAAACCCAGCGTCACCTTGTAGAACGCAAAGCTGGAGACGCAGGATCATCATGTCAAAGCGTTTGGCTTCTTCCTCTGAATCTTGTACCTGCGTGGGTAATCCGGCTAGGTGATCGGCGATCTCGGCTGTGTCTAGGGTGCTAATGGTTGCCCAGCTGGCTGCGACAGCGTATTTCTCTACATACTCTCGCTTGGGTCTAACAATAATGTTGTCCAGCGTCATACCAGCAACAATGGCATGGAGATGACCCGCAGTTTCATTGCGTAGTTCACCTTCTTCAGCGTGTTCTTCCTGTGTACGTTTATTGCCTACGCGACTATCTAGTACGTTCACCAACTCCAGTCGTGTCTTAAATAAACGTGTACCTAGGCTTTCACTGGTGCCGCCTTTGCCTGTGGGTATGTGTTGGTTGAAATACTCAATGTTTTGGCAGAAGTTGAACTCGCAGAGATGGCAAAGCGTCAGTCAAAGCCTGTATTCACTGCCGAAATTCGATATGACCCCAACAACCTAGGTCGAATTTGGGTTTGCGACCCCACAGACGAAAAGCGTTGGATAGAGGTTCCCTGCCAACAATTCGATTATGCAAACGGTTTGACATTAACCCAGCATAAATATATCCGGTCACAGCTAGTAGAAAAATTAAATAGAGAAAATGCTGACTCACTTTACAGAAAAAAGAAAGCCGCACTGCGCGAGCTTGTAAAGGAGAGTAAATCGCGAGGAATACTGCTGAAAAAGGAGTTGAAAAAGATGATCGATTTACAGAAAGCCGCACCAGACAACATCGAGCCTAATGATGATGGCGATCTAGAGAATGACAACCTGAAGAGCAATGAATCGTTGCTCGATGAAGACTCGAGTCTATCCGACGCTGAAATACCGATTTTTGCGACTATCGATCCCAATCAATTTCCCGGATGGATTCAATAACGATGGAGTACAGCGAACAAGCACTGCAAGTTGGCCAAGCATTTTCAAAGCTCATTGTGCCTCATACGGAATTCCAATCGGCCGTGAATTTTTTAAAAGATGCCATTCAAATCGGTAATCACGCTGGCGTATTTACCGGTGTCCGCATAATTGGACCAAGCGGTTCAGGTAAGTCGCTGCTCATTTCTCACATTGCAGAATTCATGAGAACTAAGAGCCTCTTCGACGCAAGTATTCCCGTACTAACCGTAAGCTTGAAGGAAAACCCAACTGTCGCTCAGATTCAAGGAGACCTTCTGGCAAGTTTTGATTATGGCCTGCGGCATATCACTAGATCGTCGACCAATAACGAGATGAACCAAGTGCTTGTCACAGCGGTCATACAACACCACGTCCGGCTCATCGCACTTGACGAGTTTCAACACGTTTTTCAAGCACGAGGGCAAAAAATATCGACGGTTGTCATCGACTGGGTCAAGCGCTTTATGAACCTCACGGGCATACCATTTGTACTTGCAGGCACGGAACCCATGGGTCAACTTGATGAGTTAGATCCACAATTAACAACCCGAATCTCTACTGTCCTAAATTTGTCACTATTCTCTCCGTCGCGCGAGTGGTTGGGATTTCTTAAGGCGCTCGCTGCAGGCTGTCCAGAAGTTGATTTGTCGCCGATAACCGAAAACTTTGCAAAAAAATTGTATGACGCCACAAAAGGCTCGCCAAGACTACTAAAAGCGCTTCTCGTGCGATCAATTGTTTTGTTGATCAGCCGCAATGAATATCAACTGACAGAGAGTGTGCTGAGAGAAGCGTTTGTATTGCAGCATGGTCCCAACGCAACTGCGGAGAACCCCTTTGCTCTTTCTTGACAAACAGTATGGTCGCCCATTGCCAGTGCAAAGCAAAATATATTCAGATGAGTCTGGCAACGGATTCGCCTTGAGGCTGCTTGGACAAAATGGGCTGACGTTTAGTGATCTGGCAACCGTGGTGGCTTCTGTTGGCCACAGGTATGTGCCTGCCAGTGCTGCAAGTCACGTTGCATATCTTTTTGGTGAATCAGTCGACTCTTTGATTCGAGCAATACCTCTAACTTATAAGAGCAACGGTTGCCTGGTTGCCCGATTCATGGATCAATATATCAGCAGGCCATATCATCTCAGGCATACGCGTCCGCAGGTTTGTACCCAGTGCTTAGATGAAATAGGTCGAGCGCGCGCGGTTTGGGAGATATCGTTGTTTACAGCTTGCCCAATTCATGGATGCACGCTGATCGATGTATGTCCTCAATGTAGAAGATCGTTATCGTGGCGTAGGCCAAGCCTCAAATCATGCTTTTGTGGATTTGACTTTGCATCTTACGTGCCCGACCGCGCAAGTCCAGAGCATATTTGGATCAGTCGATGTATTGAACAAGGTTTGCTGGGTAACTCGGCCGCTGAGAACGCGATTGACGACCTGTACTACCTCTCAAAATTAAGTCTCGACTCAATACTTCGTTTGCTAAGGTCAGTTGGCATATCCGAGCATATGAATGGAAGGGACCTTTTGCCCGGCAAGTTAACTCGGGTATTAAGGACTGCCGATGCGCATATGGTGGTGAGCCGCGCAGTAACACGCCTTCGTCAGATCGAATCAGATAAAGTGAGGCAGAACGAGGTGAGTCGATCCCGCACTTGGGGAGTTAAAGACGCACTCGCAGATGTTGGAGTCATTGATTATCTGCTCGTTTCTCAGGTTTTTGAATCTGTATCTTCAAATGAAGTCGACGGGATCATAAGGCGCGCTGGCAATCAACAATTAGCCCTTAATTTCGCGCTCAATCATGAATAAACGCCAATCTCTATTGGTCTTACCCGATCCATTCAAAGATGAGACGCCGAGTTCATGGGTATTGCGTACCGCAGAGTTGCACGGTGCTTCTGTGTCAACGCTACTTGAGGAGTTTGACCTTGCACCGAAATTAGATTGGGATTTGACAATCACCCCAGCAATAATTCAGGCCCTTTGTCGAGGTGTAAAAATAAGCAATCAGCGCTTTGAGTATCCAAGAATTTGGTTCAAAAGCTTCCGACAAAAACCCTGGTTGACGATATTTCTTCGGCACAGCCAATTGAAGAGAGTAAAGAAGAGAGTATGGGCACCGAATTCGGGATACTGTCCTGATTGCCTGGCAACCGATCCAGTACCCTATTGGCGAGTTTCTTGGCGAATGCGGCATTGGGTCGTTTGCCCGAAGCACCATTGTGTGATTCGTCAAACTTGCCCTCACTGCGACGAACCTATCTTCGTCAATAGCCTGTCTCGTTGGTGGGAGAAGCTCCCAAGCTTAGATGCGATATGCGGATCATGTTCTTCATGTCGCAAGCCATTGTCTACACCGGATTGCACAATACGACTGAATCCTATTGAAATTAAAGAATTAATCGCCTTTCAAAATGCAGTTATCAGCGCTTTAATCTTGGGCTCGTTCCGAGTTAACGGTATCAACGGATACTTGCCGATTGAATCGCTACCCGGTTTTCTCGCCACCATTGCAATTCCGGATCCTAAACGACAAATCGCACCACACAAGCTAAGCATGAATTTTCAAAAGGCGTTCGTGGATGCATTTAGTGAAACTAGGTTGCCTCGATTTTTCTGGGTTGGTAGGTTTCTCGGTCCGGAGCCCTGCAGGGTCGAACCTCAATCTACGTATTATTCCCTACCTGCCGTTGCAGAATATGTAATAAAGTCAAAGTTCAATGACCCGTTGAAGGCAATTATCGAGCAGCATAAGAGGGAATCTATGATTGCGGTTGAAACCTAATGCGGCCCAGACGCGGATGGCAACTCAAGCTGTAATGGGTAGCAATTCCAATGCGCTTGTAATTCCCCTATCAGTGTCCATCCGGGTTCAGAGTATGTATAGAGCAGGTTAATGCCAAATAGAAATGGTGAGTTGATATGAACACGGAAATTGGCGAGTACGTCGTAGGTGCCTATTTAAAACTTATTTTGAAATGTGATGTTGTTGATTACAACGTGCGGCAGTCCGGTGGTGGTTTAGAAGGCCTGGGCGAGCTTGATGTGATCGGTCTGCGATTTCAGGACAAAACTGCCTTCATATGTGAAGCAACAACTCACACTGGAGGGATGCTGATTGTTAATCCGGAAAACACTATTAGGAAAATACGCGAGAAGCATGTCGTCCAACAAGTGATCATTGACTATCGCTCAAAATAAACCCGCTGACGGCTCTGCTAGAAACTCAGACTGAGTTTTGCTGAAAGTCAAAAACTTTTCTTAATATCTAGGGCTTAATAATCGTTAGTTCGCCATCAAGACACCAAAACAGCTGAATCTACAAAGTGTCTTTCAAACTGCTCGCAGTCCAAACGGGTTGACTTTAGGACCACTTTAATTCAATTGAACAAGCAGTTTCAACAAAAACTACTGTGAGAATTGGTCATCATTTTGACTATCAAAGAAAAGGAAATACATAGCGATGCACTGTAATGCAATTTGAATAATGCTCAGAATGCTAGATGTCCAATGGCTAAACGGTTGATCGAGTCTTAGGAGGTAGAACACTGGATAGAGTACTGAACCACCAAAAAATGATATCGCCAAAACCCACTTTGTAATTTTGCTTTTTTGTCTACTTGTCAGCAGCACGAAGCCAAAAATTATCAAACTAGTGAAAATCTGAATCTTCGTAATGCGCATTGCAGACAAGTGGACGTCATTAGAAGACGGTGGCTCTACTAAACAAATAAGAAGTCCGATCGCAAGAGAAGCGGCGGAAATTCTTTCGAATTTAAGTAAGGTGGATTTCATTACGCTGCTCTTAAATGATCGCTGTTTGAATTGTCAAAAAAAAATCACGACAATTCATTACGATTGCGAAATAGCCTAATGCTTGACAGATTAAATCCAACAGGGGTATCGATCTACCCCTAAAGTAAGGGGTATCGTCGGCGAGTAATTTTGTATTTATCGCATGGGCGTTAGTGATTGGTCTACTGCGGCTAGTGCAATCACAACTTTGAAGGATTGACATTTGCGCCATCTATAACCGACACTGACTAATCAAATGTGCGCGCTTGTCAACCAGTCAATCTTTTTGGAACGATAAATGTTTAGAAATGGTGAGGCCTGAATGTCAAAGATAAGTTTGGTGGATTCACTCAAGAGTCTGAATAACGAGAAGTCTTTATTCCGCACATTTTTTTCTCATGGATCGCTAGAGATAGAGCTTTACAAACCCGATGGAGTCGATCTTCAAAAACCCCACGAGCGCGATGAAATTTATGTGGTGGCGTCGGGGTCGTCGCATTTCACAGTGGGTGCTCAACAATACAACGCTGTTGCTGGCGACGTTTTATTTGTGGCGGCGGGTGTTGAACATCGATTCAGTAAGTTCACTGATGACTTTGCAACGTGGGTATTTTTTTACGGGCCTCAAGGTGGTGAGCAAACATAACGTGATTACATCAGCTTCACAGCGAATCATATGTTAACCGCGCAAGGAGATCTAATCTTCGCAGCCACACCAGCTCGAATTTGACCTACGGATGAGAGCATTAACTGCGTTCAACTAGTTCAACTTTTCTGCCATACCCCCACTAGGTCATCTTCACGACGTACTCAACAGGAACTGTCAACCTATGCCATGAGCTACCGTGACTCTCATTTTCGACAAAACGTAGTGGTTGCTCATCAAAGCGCGTAAGAGCCATAGCAAACATTTTGGTTAAGAATTCATTGTCGATATGAACGGCCTCGTTCCGATAGCTGTCGAACGTCAACGAATTTGGTACTAATACTGCTTTAGACAAGTCGCTATCAGCCCGCCATGACTAACGCACGTGAATCCGAATCACCCAGATCCACTTCACCCGCACATTGACAAGGGAAGGATTACCTCCCCCTAATTCACGGGGATGTATCAGTTTCAAATTAGCAGTATCATTTTCGTTCAAGTGCTCGTCCTCGTCCAATTCAACGGAAACCGACTCGTGAACTTTGCTTATAGCCGTCCTGCCTTGATGTGTATTGTTGTATTGCTCTTGACTGGATGCCAACCTTTTCGTGACATGGCGGCTCCCACAGCTCCACCGGTAAGTCCACCCGACGGGTCAGCTTTAATTCAGGGCGCAGCCGAACTTAACGCGAATCTGGCGAAAAGTCAGGGGGTCACCCCAGAACAGGTTGTCGAGCTGGGTTACAGCAACGTCTCGAACGCTTGCGATTTGTATTTCTCAGCCCTCATCAAGGCTAACAACCAAATCCAGATGACCAAGGCTGACCTCACAAGTTTCGGCACGGCTGCAGCAGTTATTTCAACGCTTACTGGTGCGACCCCAACAGCGGTCGGCAGTACAGCGGCGCTTTTTGGATTGGCCAGTAGTACGACCGCGAACTTCGAACAATATGCAATGGCCACTCCGTATCCAGTGCAGACTTACACACTCATTAAAAAAGCATTGACGGCCTACGCGCAAGCCGCACCCCCATCCAGCATGACATCCATTTCCATTCAACAAGCGACGTCTTTTGTCGCTGGTTATGCGCGCTTGTGTACCTTTGCCGGTATCAGCGAGCTTTCTCAACAAGCTATCGCGAAAGGCGACCCAGGGAACGCTGCAGGGTCGTCATCCATCTTCAGTACAAGCGATCGCACGCAGTACCTTAATAACGTTGATGCACTCTTGAGCGCTGACGGCAAGCCCTTATCCTTATCAGATAGTGACTACGTGACACTGGCCGTCATAACCGACAAATCAGCGACAAACCTGCCGCAAGTCCAGATCAAAAACCTTACGACTCAGCTTATGAATAAAGGCGTTGACATGAGCAAGATGTCAGATCAGGCGCAGCTTGCGATCGCTACTTATTTAGGGCAACTGATCACCTCGAATTCAGTATTCGCCAAGCAAGTGGCCGCGGCTAAGGCGGCGCTGTCTGCAGGCACGGTTCCTAACACGGCGCCAATGAATGTAATGTCAATGCCAAACATTCAGATTAAATAATTAGATGTCAGGGCTGGATGAACATGAAGTAAGGTATTCAATCGATCGGCGTACTGCTTGAGATGGCAGTCAAAATTTATGTTGCTCAGCTAGTACGAGCTTCCTAAAAACTGCAACGAGGCTCTACCTCTGGCCTCAGTCAAAAAAAAGAGGGGGATTACCGTACAACTGACTTATTACCTATTCGGTGTTGACTATCATTTACTACTGACTCAGTATTATTTTGGCAAAACAGTCAGCTTCGGTCTCCAGAGACCCGACGCTTCCTCTTCTAACAGCGCTTGATCAACCGTTATCTAAAAGAGCGATGAATTATGAAAAATGGAAAACTCATCAGTCCAGCGCGTCTGACAGAGGATGAGGAGACTATGGTGTTGGGCGTTCTCGCTTATGAAGCTTTGCGGTCTAGAATTCGGCGCGTTGGTGTGATAGGCAGAATTGCTGGTCTGATGGTCGCTTTATTCATTACCGGCTTGTCACCGACTTTTCACGTTCAAAGAATTGAAGAATTACCGTTTGTAAATTTGGTGATTGCTTTTGTCGTTTTTACGAGCTTTTGGATGCTTTTCAATCCCAATCGCTATTTGTATAAGACCGAGTACTACTCCCTGCCAGGGTCCACGACGTCGCGCGGAAATCATCGCTGCCTTTTTTGCGGTGGGTCTGGCATCTATCGTCATGGCAAGTACAAATCGAATCGATTGTTTAGCGACTGCTCTCAGTGTGAACATCCGTTATTCTCTCAATATAGATTTTTCAGATGACGTTTAGCGTCCGGATGTTTGTCAGTAAGTATTGTGTTTCAAATGGATATGACCGGAAAATTCAGTCTAAAAAAGCATCGATTTAAAAGAGCGAGCTGATAATGGTGTCTCGTTGCATAAATTTTCAAATCTGATGGTACATACTCACCTTCGAACTTTTGTTCTTTTGATAACTCTTACGCAGCACAGATCCAGAAACTATCTAGAAAACTTCTTAATTAATCCCTTGTTAAAAAAGCCTCGGCAGCAGTTTTTCAGCTATGAGATTGAAGTATTTCAATAATTCAATTTTACTTTTGAGGTTATTTTACGCAAACTTATGAAGCAAGCTCTCTTAGTAATTGATGTTCAGCAGGGGCTTTGCGAAGGCGACGGTCAAGCCTACCAATGTGCTCAAGTCATTGAAGCGATCAATCAAGTTTCAGACAAAGCTCGTCAGGGGAAAGTGCCTGTTTTTTTTGTACAGCACGAGGGACGAGCTGGATATCTTATGCATGGCAGCCGAGAATGGCAGCTTGCAAATGGACTAAAGAGTGAATCTCAAGACATACGTATTCGTAAGACAACACCTGATGCTTTTCTTGGAACCGAACTTCAACAAAAATTAGAGGCTATGGAAATCAAGGAGTTAGTGATTTGTGGAATGCTAACTGAGTTTTGCGTTGATTCAACAACTAGAGGAGCACTGGCTTTGGGCTATCCCGTCATTCTTATAGAGGATGCACATACTTCCGCAGGAAACAACAAATTGTCAGCCCCTCAAATCATCGCTCATCACAATACAACGCTAACAAACATATCTAGTTTTGGGCCGATCGCAAGAACCATGCGGAGTGACGAAGTTTGCTTTAATCATGTTCATCAATGAAGTGTTGAATAAAACAACAACTATAACTTCGGAAAAATATTTATTTATTTGTTTGATTGAATGATGAATACTTTTGTCAACGCTCTTACTTAGTAATGAGATTGTTACAACTCTAAAAGGATTGACCTTATCTCAAAAGCTGAAGGGCTGGCCCTCAAACATGCGAGTGCGGCCCAACAGTTCAATCTTCATGGTGAACTCTTGGCTGCAGGACACGATGAGGTGCGCCAACGCATAATGGTTCGCTTTGCCGAACCAGACTTACATGCTGAGTTATTGAGTCGAGTGGTCATGAGTAATATTATGGTTGAACACGAAAAAATTACTCGTAACTTCCCCGAGGGGTGCGGTTCATTAGAAATGCTTTGCGTGTACGAGATCAAGGATGGCCTGATACAAAAGGCATTGTTCGCCACGCATACTCAAAATTTTTATTAGATTGTTTCGTAATGACGACGAAGGTACAACCGTGAATCAGTTGTTTGTGACTCAGTTTGCTCGCGATTGGATCGATGCTTGGAACTCGCACGATCTCGATAAAATCATGTCGCATTACGAAGACGATTTTGAAATGTCGTCGCCAGTAATTATTCCTGTTACAGGCGAGGTCTCGGGCATCCTGCGCGGTAAACCTGCTGTTGGAGCGTACTGGGCTAAAGCGCTTAAGCTCAATCCAAGTTTACGATTTGAGTTAATTACCATATTGGCTGGAGTTGATAGCGTCACTTTATATTACAAAGGCGTACGTGGTCTGTCTGCCGAGGTATTTCACTTTGGTAGTAGTGGCAAAGTTGCCCGAGCTTTTGCTCACTATGACGTGAATTGAGCACGAGGCATCTGCCCGAACGGTAATCCTCCCCTAGGTTGGTAGGAGTTAGAAGTAGAATTTTCTCATTTCGACAGTTCGAAACCAGTTCTACGGATTATCTATAAGGAGCACGTAATGATGACAGCAAAATATGTCATTTCATTTGCCAACTACAACCAATGGCAAAATATCAATACCATTGAAGCAGCAGACGAATTGAATGAAGAACAACGAAAGCAAGATGTTGGTGCGTTTTTTGGCTCAATACAGGGGACCTTAAGCCATCTGCTTTGGGGTGATTCGATCTGGCTTGACCGATTGACTCACACACAATACAAAGCATCTCCTATCGATCAATCTGGCTCAGCTTGGTCGGATTGGGAAGAATACAAGATCGCCCGCAAAGGAATGGATCAAAAGCTTATTCGCTGGGCAGAAACTGTTACGGACGATTGGTTAACCGAAACTCTCACATACACAACCGCCCGTGGCATAGAGGTTACAAAACCTGTTGGCCTACTGGTTGCTCATATCTTTAACCATCAAACGCACCATCGTGGGCAAGTTCATTGCCTACTTACTCAGTTTGGTGTAGCCACTAAAGATACTGATATCTTGTTATTGCCAGAGGTCATCAACTAGCGTTCAGGATCGGTTTTTTCATTTGAGGGTTGCCGTGTTTTCTGTGAGTGCTTTATGACACTTTCGATTGCTCAAAATATAGCTGGTGCAATAGATGATGCTGGACGAGGAAACTTCGAACTTGGTTTTCGAGATCTTTGTACGGCTATCGACCAAAGTGCGAAAAAACATTTCGGAAACAAATTTGGTGAAGCGCTTCCATATAAACAATTTCTTGATGAACACATTTGGATTGTCGAATTGATGGCTTTCCCAGGATGGGATTTGTTAGAGTCGAAATTTGGAAACTATCCGATTAAAGGGAAGCGTAAGACGAACTCGACACCAAGTTTTTCGGAAATTATTTACCACGCAATACGATGCGAACTGTCACACGGTGATGGAATTGCTACAAATATTAAATGAGTTGAAAGCGTACATGTGAAAAACATGAGCCGTGAGTACTTGGAGCTACCATTTCAGGTGTTTTGGGCATTAGTTGCGATCGCTGTATTCGCCAAGTGCAATAGTGACGAACGCATTCATAAGAGTTATTGGTTGGATGTTGTAGGAAATAAGCTTCAGATCGACGATTTTTTTGGTCAACTAGACGCAATGAGAAGAATCTATGAAAGGCGTATTCTTAGAGGCGCAGATGGGTTGCCTTTAAAGATAGTATTGATATTGTCGCAAGGACATGATTACCCGATCACAATAGAAGTTGCTGAGCACTGAAGCGCAAACTTGGGTGACCAGTTTGTCTTGCTGAAGACTTCTGATCGCGGTTTTTCTAAGAGTCCAGACATCGTTTGCCAGAAAATCGGAAACTCCAGAGAACGATTGCCAGTTCGCAAAACCGTGGCTTTGCCAGAGTTTCATTAAGTCTTTGTTTTTATTGAGCAATGCACTCCAGCGTTGGATTGCCGACGACAGGAGTTTCAGCTAAGTCGATAATGTCGAGTTGCAACTAACTTGTGAATGCAGTTCTATATAAATCAATTACCTACTGGTCGTTGATCATTCACATCGAAAGCGACTGTTCCTTACAGTTGCAAATATGGCTAACACTGTGCATTTAACTTGAAAATCTCAATGAGAAAATTTCACCTCTAACCTCGATTAAGCGAGGGAGGATTACCGTCTCAGAAAACGGAAAAATCGTACGATACTCCAAAATCAACGAAAATCCTACACTAACCAACTTGCCAAAATAAACCAACTAGGTTATCATGCTGCTATGGAGAAACGAACCCCGCACTGTAAGCTGTCGGTCGTCAAAGCCTTGGTAGAAACTGGCAAGGTGCGCACCACACACGCAGCGCGTACAGGCGCAAACGAGTTGGGTTTTGCTTTCTCCGACATGCTGGCCGTGGTGGTGGCACTTACGCCTGCGGACTTCTATAAGAGCATGACCACTCATGCCGATCACACGGTATGGCAGGACGTGTACCGCCCCAGCACGCAGGCGGGCGACGTATACCTAAAGCTGACGGTCATTGATGATGTGCTGATTGTGTCTTTCAAGGAGCTATGACTATGAAATGCCCTGTTTGCGGCGCGGCTGGCCTGATCCATGACACCCGCGACCTGCCCTATACCTACAAGGGTGAAACCACCGTCATTGCAGCGGTGATTGGCGATTTCTGCCCGGCTTGCGCCGAATCAGTTTTGGACGCGGCGGAATCGAACCGCGTCATGCGCGAGATGCGCGCCTTCTCCAAGCAGGTGAACGCGGCTATCGTGGATCCTGGCTTCATCACGGACGTGCGCAAAAAGCTCCATCTTGATCAGCGCGAAGCGGCCGAAATCTTTGGCGGTGGCATCAATGCTTTTTCGCGCTACGAGAACGGCAAGACTAAGCCGCCGCTGGCCCTGGTCAAGTTGTTCAAGCTGCTTGATCGCCACCCCGATCTGCTCAACGAGGTCAGAGTCGCCTGACCTTCTCGAAACTTGCCGTTCCGCACTTCCACAAGCAAGAAAGATTTTTGAGAACCACTCGACTACATCGGCCCTACGCTACGTCGCGTTCTCGGCAAGGCCTCTTGTAGTCGGCAATCCAACGCTGGAGTGCACCGGTAATCCCCCCCTTGTTAAGGTACGGGTGAAGCGGATCTAGGTCAGTCGGATTCAGGTGCGTTAGTCACGGCGAGCATATAGCGATTTGGCCAAAGCATTGTTGGTGCCAAATTCGTTGACTCACAACCTAGAAAATGCCAAATTCGCTGACGCAAGAGTGCCAAATTCGTTGACTTATCTTTTTGTAAGTGCTTGATTTTTATAACGTGATGAGTGCCAGATTCGTTGGCGTTCGACACAAGCAGTAGAAATACGCCTCTTAAATCTGTAAAGACTAACTCGACCTTAAAAAACTGTTGTCGAAAATCAGCGAATATGGCACTCAAGTCACGAAGTTGGCACTCGTCAGAAAAACAGAGAGTCATAATTCACAAGGGTTTCCGAGCGATTTCATCGTATTTAGCCAATTTTATGGCGAATATTCTTAATATTTGTTGAACTGATCTTTTCTGCTTTCAAGTCACTAAATTTGACACTTGTCGAGTTGCAACTAACTTGTCAATGCAGTTCTATATAAATCAATTACCTACTGGTCGTTGATCATTCATATCGAAAGCGACTGTTCCTTACAGTTGCAAATATGGCTAACACTGTGCATCTAACTTGAAAATCTCAATGAGAAAATTTCACCTCTAACCTCGATTAAGCGAGAGAGGATTACCATCGGAGTCGCCGTTGTCAAGTTAGTTGCAACTCGACAGTCGATGAGGCATCCCACCGAGGCTAGTATGTTTTGTACTTAGCGCAATACTCAGTGACTAATTTGCGAACGGATTTGCCGTTGTTGGCGTAATCGTATTCCTACAAGGGCGGTGCGACTAAAAACTTGGACTGTTTTATGTCGTAAGTCCAAGCATTCGCTTCAGTCGTCAGCCCCGGGAAGTGTTTAAACAAAATGGGTAGATATTTGCTCTTCAATAGGTGGATTGCTTGCACGGTTAACCGAGAAGCGATCTCTTCAAACTCACCCTCTCTCGAAATCAAGGTCACTTGCCTCTCGGGGGATTGAGCAGGCAAATTTAAGACCGTAACACCCCGCAAGCGGCTCAAGCCTTGAAGCACATGTAATGGCGTCGTGATTGCCCAACCCATCCCATTAGTGACCATCGAGCACATCATGTCAGCGTTATCAACCTCAATGCGGCGACCTTCCTGTATTTTTTGGCTCCTCATATAGCGCTCGATCATTGCACCCGTGGTTGATCGGCTGCTATAACGAATAAAGGGAAGTTTGCTGGCAATCTCTTGTAGTTGGATTTTATTGAGCAGCCTTATTCCGGGCTCGGGAACCAAAACAACAAAGTTTTCTTTCAACAAAGGATGGCGTGCCAAGCCATCGTGTTCATCAAGCACATCAGCAGACACGATGATGTCTACTCGCCGCTCAAGTAAATCGTTCACGTGTGTCGGTGTTAAGCCTTGCGAAATGAAAAGGTCCGTGCACAGGTTGCCCGCGTAGCTGGCCAGATCTGCACCAAGCGTATTGGCAAAAGAGTCGATCATTGCAATACGGATGGTCGAAGTGCGTTGCCGATTGGCAATCAGCTTGGGCAAGGCTGTCAATTCACCCAAAATACGTGCGGCGTGACGAGCGAGTTCGCGCCCTGGTTCGCTTACTTTGAGAGGCCGAGTGCTGCGATCAAACAATGGGCAACCCAGAGACAATTCTGCAGTCGCAATGAGTTGTGAGATGGCTGACTGAGTGCGGCTCAATCTTTTGGCCGCGAGTGACATGCTGCCCGTTGCTACAACGGCATGAACAGCCTCAAGGCAAGCAATCGAGAGTGCTTGATTGCTGTTTTTGGCACCGTCGCTTTTGGACCCCGCTCTCTGTCTCTTCATCTCTTGCGACTCATAAAAGTTCCGGTTGGTATTAGCCTTAGTATTAGTTCAAATAATACTATTGATTCCTAAAAATGATTCTCGTTGACACGCTTTTGTCATCTCAACAACACTTAGGTGATGAAATATTCAATATTCTCATTACTGAAACAAGCGCGTCGTAGCCAGCAAGATTGGCCGATGGCTTGGCGTAACCCTGAGCCCAAGAAATCCTACGACGTGATCATTATCGGTGGTGGCGGGCACGGTTTAGCGACCGCCTTTTATCTTGCAAAGAATCACGGTATCAGAAACGTTGCCGTGCTTGAAAAGGGCTGGTTGGGGGGAGGCAATACCGGTCGTAATACGACGATTGTTCGATCCAACTACATGCCAGATGAAAATGCGCATCTGTATGAATGGTCATTGAAGCTCTGGCATCAGCTTTCTCAAGAGCTTAATTACAATGTGATGTTTAGCCCGCGCGGTGTCTTGAATCTGGCGCACACGGAAGGCCAGCGCGATCAACTCTTCAGACGTGGCAACCGCATGCGGCTAAACGGTATTGATGCTGAGTGGATGACGCGTGAAGACATTGCCCGATTCGTTCCCCATCTCGATTGCTCTGACCAGACTCGTTTTCCCATCATCGGGGGATTGATGCAGCGCAGAGGTGGCACGGCGAGGCATGACGCGGTGGCATGGGGATTTGCACGAGCAGCGTCAGCACTGGGAGTCGATATTTTTCAGAATTGCGAAGTGACAGGCATTCGTCAAGCGTCGAATCGAGTCACCGAGCTTCACACCTCGAAAGGCGTGTTTCGAGCAGATAAAGTCGGTATCGCTGTCGCGGGCAATAGTAGTCGCGTCGCTCAGATGGCAGGTTTGACATTGCCGATTGAGACGCACGTTTTACAGGCTTTTGTTTCTGAACCGCTCAAGCCAGTTATCGATACGGTCGTGACCTACGGCGCAGGGCACTTTTACATAAGCCAATCTGATAAAGGCGAAATGGTCATGGGCGGGGACTTAGACTTCTACCCTAGCTACGGTCAGAAAGGAAATTTACCTATTGTCGAGGAGGCGGTTGCCGCTGGCATGCAGATGTTTCCAATGTTGTCGCGTGTCCGGATGATGCGTCAGTGGGGCGGAGTCATGGATATGTCCATGGATGGCAGTCCAATTATTTCTAAGACGCCACTCGACAATCTCTACCTGAATGCGGGATGGTGTTACGGAGGATTCAAAGCCACCCCTGGCTCTGGATGGTTATTTGCCCATACGATCGCCCACGATGCGCCTCACGAGTTCAATAAAGGTCACTCCCTTGAGCGATTTAAAACTGGCCGTGTCATTGATGACAAAGGGGCTGGACCAACCCCCCAATGGCACTAATGAAGGGGATCCGCCATGCAACTATTTAAATGCCCGTTTTGTGGCTTACGAGATCAAACTGAGTTCACTCATGTTCGCGAGGCGGACGATATGCCTGCACTCACCGGTGGGCAGGATGCCTGGTATCACTACGTTTACGACAGGCAGAATCCCAGGGGAACACATGCGGAGTGGTGGCATCATCACTTCGGCTGTCGGCAAATGCTGTTGATCAGACGCGATACGTTGACGCACGAAGTAACGTCTGTAACAGCCGCCCGCCAACTTGCGGGGACGACATGAACCTGCAAATTGATCGTCTTGGCTCTGGCGGGCGGATTGATCGCACTAAACGGCTGAACTTTACCTTTGATGGAAAAGCTTATGTCGGCTATCAGGGCGATACCTTAGCCTCGGCGCTGCTGGCTAATGGTGTCCGTCTCGTCGGCCGCAGTTTTAAATATCACCGCCGGCGTGGCGTTTACTCTGCAGGTCCCGAAGAACCCAATGCCTTGGTTCAGCTTAGGAAAGGTGAACGCACTGAGCCTAACACTCGCGCAACAATGATTGAGCTCTTCGAGGGACTCGTCGCCACTAGCCAGAATCGGTGGCCATCGCTCGCTTTCGATTTGCAATCGATCAATCAGTGGTTCGCCTCGGTGATCCCTGCGGGGTTTTACTATAAAACCTTTATGTGGCCAGCGAAGTTCTGGATGTTGTATGAAAAAGTCATCCGACACGCTGCAGGCCTAGGGCATGCTCCAAAAGTAAAAGATCCCGATCACTATGCCTATGAATACGCCCATTGCGATGTGCTGGTGGTCGGCAGTGGCCCGGCCGGATTGGCTGCGGCGCGAAAACTAGCAGAGACGGGCCTGCAAGTTGTGCTAGCCGATGAGCGTGCCGAATTAGGAGGCAGTTGTTTGTGGACACGTCACTCGATTGATGGTGTTGCTGCAAGCGACTGGGCACAGAGTCAAATTGCGGCGCTGGCTGAGCGACCTAATGTCAGGCTACTCGCCCGGAGCACTGTTTTTGGGTGCTACGACCACGGTTTGCTCACGATCGCAGAGCGAGTGACTGATCACCTTGCAACGCCGCCATCGCACCTGCCTCGCCAACGTCTTATCCACCTACGTACAAAAAAAGTCATTCTTGCTAGTGGCCCGATCGAAAGGCCGCTGGTGTTTGCCGATAACGATAAACCAGGTGTCATGCTTGCCAACGCCCTGCAAATCTACATCAAGCAATACGCGACGATACCTGGCCGAAGCGTGGTCGTATTCACCAATAACGACAGCGCATACCAAGCTGCGTTCGCCGCAGCTGAAGCTGGTCTCAAAGATGTCACGATGATTGATTCACGGCAATCAGTCAGTAACCTGCTGACAGAGGAGTGTCGACAAAAAGGGATTGTCATTAGAACCGACCATGTCGTGGTGGCAGTAGCTGGCCAAGCAGTCACTTCAGCGACGATACAACGCAAGGACGGGGGCGGCCCTACCGAGACCATTGGGTGTGACGTCTTAGCACATTCAGGGGGGTGGACACCAACAGTGCATCTATATTCACAAGCTGGCGGTAAATTGCATTTTGACGAAACACTATCAAGCTTTGTGCCGCAACATCAGTTACCGAATATGCGCGTGGTGGGTGCGGCAAGTGGCTGCTTTGCCGTCGATGAGGCGATCACGCAAGCTCAGTTTGTCGCTCAGTCCATTGAGAGAGAAATCAAGGGGCTTACGCTCGATACAGAACAACCTTCCGTTGACATGCACAAGGGTTTGTACACGGATGTTTTACACACCGAGCCCTTGTGGTCGATAACGCTCGGACAGGCAAAAGGCAAACGGTTTGTGGATATTCAAGACGACGTGTGTGTCGAGGACATCGAACTTGCGCATCGCGAAAACTTTCGCTCGGTTGAACATCTGAAACGTTACACAACGCTTGGCATGGGGACTGATCAGGGCAAAACGTCAAACGTCAACGGCTTGGCGATCATGGCTCAGTTACGGGGAGAGAGTATGCCTGGCGTCGGAACAACAACGTTCAGACCACCCTACACGCCGGTAGCGCTTGGGTTACTGGCTGGCGACGAAGTCGGCAAACATCTTGCACCGGTGCGTCGTTCACCGGTTCACCACTGGCATGAGGCCCATGGTGGCGTGATGGCAACCGTGGGGCAATGGATGCGGCCCAAGGTCTATCAGCAACCCAACGAGAGCTTTGAGCAAGCGTGGCGTCGAGAGAGCTTGGCGGTTCGTCATGGGGTGGGATTGGTTGACGTTGGTACTCTTGGCAAAATTGATGTGCAAGGTCCGGATGCACTCACCTTCTTGCAACGGGTTTATTGCAATAACTTTGCCAATCTCGGGGTGAATAAAGTTCGTTATGGTCTAATGCTGAGGACCGATGGCATTGCCTTAGACGACGGCACTGTCGCACGTCTGAGCGATGATCATTATCTACTGACGACCACCACGGCCAATGCCGCGAAAATTCAAAGTGAATTTGAATACTTGCTTCAAGTGGCATGGCCCGAACTGAAATGTCATGCAGTCTCGGTCACCGAGCAGTTCGCTCAATTTGCCCTTGCTGGCCCCAAATCTCGAGAGGTCTTGTCTGCCTTGCTACCAGAGGCCGACGTATCCGATGTGGGTTTGGGTCATCTGGGTATTTTGCAAGTGACCTTAGACGGCATTGCAGTCAATGTGATGCGCATGAGCTATTCGGGCGAACGAGCGTACGAAATTGCTATCGGGGCGCACTATGGGCTGGCACTGTGGGCTCGTATTCTTGAGGTGGGTGCACCTTTTGGCATTACGCCATATGGCACAGAAGCGATGGGTGTCTTGCGAATTGAAAAAGGTCACGTCGCTGGCAGCGAGCTGGACGGACGAACAACGCCGGCGGATCTGGGGCTGGCAAAGCTGACGCGTAAGGACGGTGAGTTCATGGGTGCTGCACTGCTCAATCGTTCCGCATTGGTTGATCCATCACGGCCTCGCTTGATGGGTTTCGTACCGGTCGACGGCCGCACAACGATCCGCGCCGGCAGTCATCTCGTGGCGACAGAAAGTGAAGCCCGCATGGCAGTCGTCCCGCACAAACAGGGTTTCATAAGTTGTTCAACCCCTAGTCCTTTTTTGGGTTATCCAATCGCACTCGGTTTCGTCGAAAACGGGGCCTCAAGAATTGGGCAAGAGTTGGTGGCCGCTTCGCCGCTATCAAACGAATTTGTCCGTGTGCGTATTGTTCATCCCGTCTTTGTGGATCCTGATAATACGAGACTGAAGGGCTGACAATGCTAGCGAAACATTCCGCCTTGAGCCCAGTGCTCGAACAGCTTCAGTCGCGCGGCGATCACGTGCAGATGCCCGATCCACCGAGCGTGGTTTTGCGTGAAAAACATTACTCGGCGATCTATCAAGTGTCCGCGTTCAACGGGATGCAATCAAAGGTCGAAACGGCACTGAGTGAACTACTTGGAGTGAATGCTCCCGTTGCACTCAGGATGACGCTTAGGGAAGACCTGACTTGGCGCGCTCTGGGAGAAGGCGTATGGTTGATGACAAGCCAGGGTCAAGCGATGCCACCATTGGGGGCACTCAGGGATCACTTGAGCGGTGTTGCAACCGTGGTTGATCTAAGCCACGCCAGGACGGTCATACAGATTAGTGGCAATTCTGCTGTTGCAACTCTTGCCAAAGGGTGTAGCCTGAATTTGCATGACAGCGTCTTTCAAACGGGATCCTGCACCAATACCCGTTACGGAAAACTAGGCATCTGCGTGAGCCGCTTTGAGGATCAACCCGGTTTTGAGCTACTGGTCTTCAGAGGCTTTGCACAGCATTTATTTGAGTCACTGTTTCACGCGGCATCTGAATTTGGCGTCACCATTGATCGTTAGAGGTTTGTTGTAAAACGTGTTGCATTTTTGAGTTGTTGAACCAACTACACATAAGAGGAATTCGAATGACTAATCACCGGATTGCATATTGGAAGTCTTGTTTTTTGCTTGCTGCAATGACCTTGTTGTCGATTGGTAACGCCTCAGCTCAGGTCGACACCCTTGCCAACATTAAACAGAAAGGCGTTATGGTTGTCGGCGTTAAGGCGGATTACAAGCCCTACGGTTACACCGATCCCTCAGGTCAAATCATTGGATTCGAGGTCGATTTGGCCAATGATCTTGCCAAACGCCTGGGCGTAAAGCTTGAATTGGTGCCCGTTGTTGCAGCGAATCGTATGGAGTTCGTAAAGCAAGGTCGTACCGACCTCATGATTGCGACGATGGCCTACAAACCAGATCGTGCCGAGGTCGTCGGCATCCCTGAACCTTACTACTACGCGAGCGCGGCGACGGTCTTTGCAAAAAAGGATAGTGGTCTCAAAGCTTGGGCAGATCTCAAAGACAAGTCCATCTGTGGCATACAAGGTGCGTACTACAACCGTCGCGCTGGTGAAGAGTTTGGTGCCAAGATGCTTGTTTTCAAGGGAGTCCCAGAGGTTTTGTCGGCACTGCAAGCCGGCAATTGCATGGGCTTCGTCTTTGATTCAACCTTTTTTGCAGGCTTAGAGTCAGACCCCAAATGGACAGGCTGGGGCGTCATGCTGCCCCCCATCGATCCTGAGCCTTGGGGCATGGCTGTCAAAAAAGAAGATACCAAGTTTGCTGCTTTCATCAGCGACACCACTAGAGAATGGCACAAAACGGGCTATTTGCTCGGTTTGGAAAAGAAATGGAACATCGCACCAGCGCCATTCTTGACTGAGCAGCATCAGAAGTTCAAATAAACACCGCGCCTGAGGCACCACGTGATGAATGACGTGTCAGCGTGGTTCAAGTGGTTGAGTCATACGAGCGGCATCAAGCTGACCATCTTCTATGACAGCTATGACCGCTCGCGTTGGTTGACAGGCCTCGTAAGTACGCTCGAACTATCGGCCATCTGTCTGGTGCTGAGTTTGTTGCTCGGAGCTTGTGTCGCGTGGTGGAATCGATCACGTTTTGCCATGGTCAGATATCTGGTCGGGTCCTACGTTCAATTATTTCGAAACACCCCACCTCTCGCACAAATTTACTTTTTCTATTTCGCCATTAGTCCGTTGTTGCCAAAAGTGGGGGGACAGCCTTTGCTAGGGTCCATGGGCTGGGCAATTGTGTCCCTGACATTACTCGAAACCGCGTTCACGTCCGAGATTTTTCGGGCAGGTATCGAGGCGGTTCCCAAATCAATGATTGAGGCAGCAGAATCGCTGGGCTATTCAAAGCTCCAGATTTTTATCGACATTGTTTTACCGCTTGCGTTTCGCTTTACCCTACCTGCGATCAACAATAATCTCGTCAATTTGGTGAAGACGACCACGTTGGCCTACGCAATTGCGGCGCCCGAATTGCTCTACATGTCTAGCCAAATTTGGTCCGAACAGACCAATGTCGCCGACATGATGTGCATGCTTCTTTTGACTTACGTGGCGATTATCGCAGTCATTAATGTTGTGATGCGGTGGCTCGAACGGCGTTTGCGGATACCGGGGTTCGGTCAATGAGTCAGCCCTCTGTTGTCGAGTTATTGCTTAAATGGACACCACTGCTGGCTCAGGGTTTTGCCTTCAACCTGCTCATTAGCATTTTCGCCATGGCCCTTGGCACTGCCGCTGGCCTATTTCTAGGTTTCGGTGCGGTGTCGACATCCCGCTGGCTTAAACAACTTTCGGACCTTGCTGTACAGTTTTTTCGCAATGCACCGTGGCTTGTTTTGCTATTCTTTGTGATGCTTTTGATGCCCTTTGAGTTAAGAGTTGGTCCGTGGGTACTTCCGTTTCCAGACTGGATCAAGTCAACGGTTGGATTGGCACTGCCAGTGATGGCCAATGTGGCAGAAATTGTAAGAGGGGCTGTAGAGTCGATTCCAAGTGCCCAGTGGGATGCTGCTCGGTCTCTGGCGTTCAATCGTCGACAAACGATGTGGGAGATCATCATCCCCCAATGCATCAAACGCATGCTGCCTGCATGGATGAATTGGTATGCCATACTGACGATGGCGACCACCTTGACGTCTATAGTTGGCGTAAATGAAGTGATGACGACGGTCGGTCGCATCACCGCGGCAGAACAGCGCGCAGATCTGCTGATACCGATTTACTTGTATGTGCTGCTTTGGTTCTTTTTATATTGTTACCCGATTGCGCTCTGGACCAAGCGTCTAGAGCTTCGTTATAGAGAGCGTTGACGATCACCCATGTTGAGCTTAGAAGATTTTTTATCCCACCATCAGTTGATGTTCGAACGTCACGAGCACCCCGCCGTCATGACTGTCGAGGAGTCAACGCGGCTCGTCCCTACGCTGCCCGGCGGCAAGACCAAAAACCTGTTTTTGCGCGATAAAAAAGCCACACGGCATTTTCTCGTCACTGTGGAGGCACACAAAGCTGTTGATCTACTCCGGTTAAGTGATGTCTTAGAATGTTCGCGCTTAAGCTTTGGTTCTCCTGACAGGCTGATGGCACATCTGGGCGTCACGCCTGGGTCAGTAAGCTTGCTCACGCTGTACCGCGATACCGAACAGCGAGTAGAGTTCGTGATTGATCAGTGTCTATGGGATGATGACGCTGTTCAGGCGCACCCGATGATCAATACCGCAACCATGGTGGTGCCACATGCAGGGCTCGAGCAGTTTCTGGCGATCACCGGTCACGAACCCATTGTGCTTGATGTCCCACAAATATCGACTGACTCAATGGCCTCATCCCTATGAACTCTGCTGATCAAGCGCTAGTTGCAGTCCAAGTCGAGGATGTCTATAAATCCTTTGGCAAAGTAGCAGTCCTTAGTGGTATGACCATGACCGTCAATAAGGGAGAGGCCGTTTGTCTCATCGGCCCCTCAGGGTCAGGCAAGTCGACATTGTTACGTTGTATCAATGGTCTGATCGATGTCGACGCAGGCAGGATTCAAGTTGGCCCGCATCCCGTTCATCAAATACGTGCTGAAAAAGATAAGTTGGCATTGAGGCGAGATGTCTCCATTGTGTTTCAACAGTACAACCTGTTTCCGCACCGTACCGCGTTGGAAAATATCATGATGGCGCCAATCAAGGTGCTTAGGCAAGATTCGAAAGAGGTCGAAGAAAGGGCCAGAGCCTTATTAAAAAAAGTTCGTCTCGAGGGTAAAGAAAACAGCTTTCCGGGTGAACTTTCGGGCGGTCAACAGCAACGAGTTGCCATCGCTCGCGCGTTAGCTATGCAGCCTTCTGTTATGTTATTCGATGAAGTCACGGCGGCACTCGACCCTGAGACGCGTAAAGAGGTTCTCATCACTATCCGGCAATTGGTCGAAGAAGGAATGACGTCCATACTGGTTACCCATGAAATGGGATTTGCACGAGAGATCGCCGATCAGGTGTATTTCACCGACAAAGGGGTGATCGTAGAACACGGTTCACCCGAGCAGATGTTTGATCAACCGCAGGCTCAACGCACCCGAGACTTTCTTGAACAGGTGCTTTAGTTATGTTCCTGTCAAAATGGTCGATATTTCAACATAGCTCATTTGTAACATACCAAGAACAACTCACTCGACCGCTTGCTTTGCAACGCCAGACATTTCCTGTCGAGTTGCAACTAACTTGCCAATGTAGTTCTTTATAAATCAATCACTTACTGATCTTTGATCATTTATGGTGAAAACGACTGTTCATTTAAGTTGCAAATTTGGCTAAAACTGTTCATCTAACCTGAAAATCTTAGCTGCACACTCAAGGATTGATGGGTTTCACTCTCATATGCCCTCTAAGCAACGCAACTTTTCCGCCGCACCCCCAGTGGGTCAGTTTTCGGTGCAAATCAACACTCCAGCGTTGGATTGCCGACGACACCATCTTTTTTAGTACGGTTTCCTAATCAACGTCCGACTAACTATTGATTACACCGTTCGAAAAAATTGAAGCAACCAAATTTCGCCTTTACCTATTCAGGCAAGTGGTTTAACTCATAGCTGGTGCTTCGGCCGCCCGCACTGGCTTTGCGTAAGACGCCGCGTGCAAGCAGATCCGTAATGTCGCGCAATGCGGTGTCGGGTGAGCATTTAGCGATGGCCGCCCACTTGCTACTGGTGAGCTTGCCGTCGAAGTCCTCAAGCAACCGGTTGAGCAACTTCACTTGTCGCTCATTCAGTGGCGATGTGGCCCAGCGTTGCCAGAAGCGCGCCTTTGCCAGCACCGCATCCACCGTGAAGTGCGCCCGGCTGACCGTACGATGCAGTGTGTCGAGGAACCACGCCAGCCACTGCGTCACGTCGAGAGAGGTCTTTTGGGTGCGCTCAAGGATGTCGTAGTAAGCCTTGCGCTCACGCTGAATCTGTGCGGACAGGCTGTAAAAGCGTTGAGGCCTGCCATCGGCGCGAGCGAGGAATAAATCGCTCACGGCTCTCGCGATACGGCCATTGCCATCATCAAATGGATGTAAGGTCACAAACCAAAGGTGCGCCAGTCCAGCTTTGATCAACGGTGGCTCGCCAGATGGACCGTTGGCCCATTTCAGAAAACCTTCGGTTTCTGCTTCAAGTTGATTGGCTGGCGGCGCCTCAAAGTGAACACGCTGGCGGCCGATGGGACCCGAGACCACCTGCATGGGGCCGGTCGCATCGTCGCGCCATGCGCCAACATTAATTCTGGATATGCCGGTGTAGCCGTTTGGGAATAGTGCTGCATGCCACCCAAATAAACGCTCCCGAGTGATGGGGTACTTGCAGTTGGCTGTTGCATCGAGCACCATTTCTACGACGCCCTCAACATTGCGATCGACCGGAGCCAGTGCGCCGATGTCGACGCCGAGGCGACGGGCAATGGATGATCGAACGGACTCCACGTTCAGGTGCTCGCCCTCGATCTCACTGGTCTTCATGACGTCCTCGGTCAAGGCTAAGAGACTTGCCTGATCACGCAAGGCCATGCCAACGTCAGCCAACCGGCCCATGAGCAGACCTTGGGCACGACTGACGTCAGCCAGAGGCTGTACCAAGGTCTCCAGGTCGTAGTGCCATTTCGGCCAGTCCCGTGCTTGCCAGATGTAGATGTAATCTCCGCTTTTCATGCGGAGATTATGAGACTTATTCGCCGCAAGCGCAAGTCAATCACCGCAATATGTGCGGCGTTTAACGCCACCAATCTCCGCGTCGCCATTCAGCACATCTTCAATGACATTAGTTGTCCTTGCCTCAGCACAGGGAAGGAATGCATCGCAACGCGATGAAGCCTCATGGCGCAGATGGGTGGAGTCCATCATTAACGCTGTCGGAAGTCAGGGATTTCCCCAGTTGCCTACTAGGTAGCTACCCTATAGAGTCAAGCCAGTTGGACGTTTATCTTAGTAGTCTTCTGCGATGCGAGCGATGAATAAAAAATTAAGTTTCAAGACGGATCAACAAATGATCGTCTTGTTGATCGCCTCCGCCATCTTCGTTGTCTTCTCTTTTACCCTTTCAAATTTTGCTAGTGTCGGCAACTTGGTTGCCATGGTGCGGTCTATCGCCGTGCTGGCTATCCTCGGTCTTGGTATGGCGATCGTAGTGATTGGTCGCGGTATTGACTTATCCATGGTGGCTTTAATGGCTGTGCCAAGTGCTTTGACCATGACTTTGGTCGAACGAGGGATGAGCTTGGCCGGTTCGATCACTGTTGGCGTGACACTGGCAGCCATAGTAGGCGTAATCAACGGCGTTTTGATTGCTTACGCTGAAATCCCTGCATTATTTGTGACGCTGGCCATGGGCTTGGCGCTCGCAGGTCTGGGGCAAATAGGGATTTTGAAAGCAGACGTGGTGTCTTGGTCCGGAGGCATGGATCCCATCCGTTGGCTTGGCGGTTCAGAAGTGCTGGGTGTCCCCAGTAGTGTTTTGCTGGCAGCAGCCATGTTTCTTATCGTGAACTGGTTTTTAAAAAAAACCAAGATAGGGCGATTCATTTATTCGGTAGGTGACAACCCTCATACCGCCAGAACAACAGGGGTGATGGTTCGACCCATCATGGTTCTGCAATATGTGTTGGCGGCTTTGATCGCGGTTTTGGCCGGTTTCGTCATGGCGTCGTCGAACAATTTGATGGATACTCGGACATACAACTTGTCATTAATTTATGACATTATTTTGGTGGTGGTTCTCGGTGGCATAGGTCTGTCGGGTGGTCGTGGCGGAGTCTGGAGCGTTCTAGTCGGCACCTTACTGGTCGGTATCGTGTTTAACGGGATGACAATTATGAACTTCCCGCTGGACATTCAGGATATCTTCAAAGGCATCATTTTGTTGATTGCCATCACAGTCGACAGCTTTTTAAATCCTAGAAACGAGGAAACCGCACAACAAGGGGATATCTAACGGCTATTGCTATCTGATGGATTTGTAGTGGGCAGTAAAGCAAGTAAATTTAAAAAAACATAACGGAGACACAAATGAAAATAATCAGCTACACAAAAGCCTATCGAACGGGATTGAAATCTCTAATCGCAATCACTATTGCTGCAGTCGGCGGCGTGGTCGGCATTGCACACGCACAAGACGGCGCTATCAAAGACCCGGCACGTGCTCAGTACTATGAAGGGTTCAAAGGTAAACGCGTCGTGTTTGTGCCCGTGTTCATGGGCTTGGATCTGACAGAGGGTTGGTCCAAAATGATGGGTATTCAGGCTAAACGTCTGGGCTACAACTACGAAGTCAGAAACGCCAACTTTGATACTTCAGCAGGCGTACAAATCTTGACTCAGTTGCTTAGTGAAAAGCCTAAACCAGACGTCGTCGTGATTCAGAACCCTGATGTCACATCCTATGCCAAGCTCGAAAAACAGATGGAAGACGCTGGTATCCACGTGATACAGATGAACATGAAGAGCCTTACCTCAACAACAGGCTTCGCCGGTGCTGATGCAACCGTGATCGGTGAAGTTCAGGCCGATTGGGTTGTGAAGCAGTGCGGTCCCAATACCTCACGTAAAGTGCTGATCCTCAACGGCCCGACCACGGCACCTTGGACGGTCTACATGCAAGAGGGCTACAACAATGTTCTGAACAAGAATCCAGACATCAAGGTGGTTTCACGTCAGTCTATTGGCAATTACGACTCATCAAAGGCCAAGTCAATCACAGAAGTGACGCTCAAGCAGCACCCTGATCTTTGCGCCATCATGGGAGTTTGGGATATCCCTGATCTCGCGACTGGTGCAGCTGTCAAGGACGCAGGACTGTCTGGAAAAGTACTGGTTTCAACCAGCGGTGGTGGAGGTGAGGTCGCTTGCAAAGGGTTACAGACTAAAGCATTTGACCACTACGTCAGTTATGACGTTCCCGGTCAGAGCCGCGACGTCAATGACCTGATCCAGATGGCCTTGCAATTGAAAGAGCAACCGGGCAAGGTGAAAGTCGCGCATTACACGCCACTGGCTGTTCTTACGCAACCTGACTTAGCTAGCCATACTTGCTGGACACTCGACTCGCTCAAGTGATGTTTAGCTCAAGGCGCTCAAGTTCGGCGCCTTGAGCGTACCCTAAATTTCTGACGGCTAGTCGATATTGGCAAGGTGCTCTGCTGGTCAAGCACGATGGTTTATCTATATCAAAATTAAAACGGTAAGTCCTGAATATGGCAACGGAATCATCGGGTGCATTAAATAGATTGTTCTATAAGTATTGGCCTGGCCGCGCTATCGGAGAACTACTCTCAAAAAACTGGATGGAGACTGCTGTCCCTTTGTTGGTACTAGTGCTGGTGGTCATAGTTTTTGCATCGATTGTCGAGAATTTTCTGTCATTCAGCACCGTCTCTGGCTTCTTGCGGGAAGGTGGCGAGCTAGGCTTCATCGTTATGGGTCAGGCCATCGTATTGATCGTTGGCGGCATTGATCTCAGTGTCGGGTCGATCTACGCGATCTGCAATGTGCTCGTCTTGTACCTTGTCCATGTTCAAGAGTGGTCCGCAGCCGCTGCCATTCTTGTGACCTTGCTGGTAGGTGCTGCGCTAGGCGGCATCAATGGCGTGCTTATCGGTTACTTAAAGCTGCGCGCGTTTTTGACTACGATGGTGACGCTGATTGTTTTGCGCGCACTTTATAACCTGATTCAGTTCAAGTGGGCAGTTGGGATTGCTTCGACTTTGCCTGAGTCTGACCTCTGGGATTATTTGGGCAGTGGCAAGATACTTAGCTTGCCTATTTCTATCTGGATTTTTGCAGCAGCCGCGATTGGTTTCAATCTCTTTTTGACGCGCATGCGCGGTGGTTGGCGATTGCTTGCCGTGGGCGGTTCTCGGCGGTCGTCATATAACTCAGGCCTGCCAGTTAATCGTATCGCTGCGCTCGCCTATGCAGCGTCAGGCGTGTTTGCAGGCGTGGCGGCAGTCCTGTTTGCCGCACGGGTCGACAGCAGTAGCGCTGACACAGGTCTTGGGCTTGAGATTGTTGTGTTGGCGGCTGCTTTGCTGGGCGGCATCCGTTTAGGTGGCGGCAAGGGCTCTGCGATGAAAGTAGTACTCGGTACCCTTATCATTTTGATCGTCACTAATAGCCTCCGCGGCCTGGCAGTGCAGGCTGGCTTTATCCGGATCTTGTTAGGTGTGATTATGATTCTCGCCGTGACCCTCGATATCCGTTGGTTCAAGAATCGAGGTAAGGCTATACGTGAGATGTATGTCAGCCCAGGTTACATGCCAATGCCCAAGGCAGCGTCGATCGCGTCTGATACACCCTATGCGGTTAACAACAAGCTAGGTAATACCGAGTTGATCGGTCTTGCTCAGGTCGAGTCCCCAGAGGACGTTATTCTTGATGCCAATGATCATCTGTACTGCGGAACCCGTCACGGCGACATCATGAAGTTTCACGCACCTGATTACCAGCAGATGGAGGTCTACGCGCATATTGGCGGCCAACCGCTTGGCATGGCCTTTGATGCTGCTGGTGATCTCTGTGTCTGCGTAGGTGGCATGGGTCTGTATAAAGTCAGACGAGTGGATCGCGTGGTCGAGAAGATCACCGACACCACCAATCGGTCATGGAACACAGTCAATGACGACAGCCGTCTGCGCCTTGCTGACGATTTGGATATTGCACCTGACGGCCGCATTTACTTCTCTGAAGCGACCATTCGCTACGAGATGAGTGAGTGGCCTATCGATAGTCTCGAAGCCCGAGGTAACGGCCGCATAATTTGTTACGACCCAAAAACCGATAAGACGCAGACGGTACTCAAAAATTTGGTGTTCCCGAACGGCATTTGTATGGTGGGTGATGGCGAGTCACTACTTTTTGCTGAAAGCTGGGCGTGCCGGATCAGCCGTTATTGGTTTGATGGGTCGAACAAGGGCCAAGTTCAAGTAGTGATACCTGACTTGCCAGGTTATCCCGATAACATCAATCGTGCCTCTGATGGTAATTTTTGGATCGCCATCATGGGTATGAGAAGCCCATCTTTTGATTTGGCCATGCGCTGGCCAGGATTCAGAGGACGCATGGTCAAGCGTCTCGGGCAAGACGAATGGATGTCGCCCAACATTAATGTCGGTTGCGTCATTAAGTGCGATTTGAAGGGCACCGTGCTAGCTTCGTACTGGGACAAGGACGGTAAGAATCATCCCATGATTACCTCTATGCGCGAACATAAAGGCTATCTCTATCTGGGTGGGATTTCGAACAATCGTATTGGGCGTTTGCGATTGGACGACGCAGATCCGCATTTCATTCAACATCCGGTCGATGCGAGGTAAGCCATGTTGAAACAATTGAAGCGGATGCGCGATCGGTTCTTTGGTACGGGTGAAGCAGACACGTCGGTGCCGGTGCTAGACGGACCGCTCAAGCCCAATCAGCTGTTAGAAAACGCAGAAGTCTTTTTCGAAGGCCCAGCACTTGAAGATCTCTGCGTTGCCGCGGATGGTCGTCTGATCGTCGCCAGTGGCAATGCCTTGGTCTCAGTTAGTGAAGCGAGTGATTCGCAGTTGCTAGTCAGTCTGGAGCAACCCATACAAGCGCTCACGACCTATCGTGATGGCATCGTGGCCGCGACCAGTGGTAGCCTGCACTTCGTCGGTGGTCACTTCGATGGTAAGAAACATCAGATTGCGAAAGCATCTTTTGCTGGTTGTATCAACGCGCTTTGTGAACATCCAGATGGATCTATCATCATCAGTGAGGGGTCAGGGCGTCATCCCTATGTCGACTGGTCAAGAGATTTACTGACGGACGGCGATAGCGGACAGGTGCTGCAGTACCATCCCGAGACTGACCAACTGCAACTGTTGAAACAAGGCTTGAAATACCCTTATGGCGCACTTGTGGATGAGCAGGGCAACATCTACACCTCAGAGTCCTGGGGGCATCGCATTATTCAGATAACCGATAGGGTTGCATATAGCGTATATCAGGATTTGCCGGGTTACCCGTCGCGTTTAATCAAGGCGGGTGCAGGAGGATATTGGCTGACCGTGTTTGCACCGCGCAATCAGCTAGTCGAATTTGTTCTGCGAGAAACAGGTTTCAAAAATGACATGATGGCCACTGTCGATCCCAAATATTGGATTGCACCGGCTCTTAGCTCTGGTCATGATTTCATTGAACCGTTGCAACAAGGCGGCGTGCGCCAAATGGGACAGCTCAAACCATGGGCACCGGCGCGTTCTTACGGCCTGGTGGTCAGGCTAGATGCTGATTTCCAACCGCTGTTTTCGCTGCAAAGTCGAGTGGGTGGCGACCACCACGGAGTGACGGCGGTGGCGGAGTTTCAGGGCTCACTTCTTGTCTTGTCTAAAGGGGCAAGTAAGGTGCTGCGCATACCCCTATCTGACATTCAATAACGGGTAAGGATCATGACCCCAATTTTGGAACTTAAAGGCATCACCAAGACATACGGAGGCGTTCCTGCAGTCGACGGTGTCAATTTCACCTTGAACAGGGGAGAAGTACACGCCTTGTGCGGTGAAAACGGGGCCGGCAAATCGACGCTGACCAAGATTATGGCTGGTGTGGTCGAGCCAAGCGCAGGCGAGCTGCTGCTTGAGGGCAAGAAGGTTCAGTTTCGCAACCCGGTCGAGGCGCAACGAGAGGGGATTGCCATGGTCTTTCAGGAGACCAGCCTAGTGCCAACGATGACAGTGGGCCAAAATCTTTATCTGGGTAACGAAAAATTCTTCAATCGCTTGCGTGGGTTGTATATCGCGTCACAGCAATTATTGCAGTCGCTTAACTTCAAAGTCGATCCAACCAAGACTGTGAGTGAGTTAGGCGCAGCGCAAAAGCAAATGGTTGAAATTGCGCGTGCAGTATTGCACAAGGCGCGAGTTATTATTTTTGATGAACCGACCGCGACACTAACACCAGAAGAAAAGCGCTACTTCTTCGATTTGATTCGCAAACTGAAAGGAGATGGTGTATCGATCATTTTCATTTCGCATGCGCTTGAAGAAGCGCTGGAAATATCCGATCGCATCACTATCATGCGTGACAGCAAGTTGATCGTTTCAGATGACACGGTTAATTTCGATCGCGAGCGCATCATTCGTGAGATGGTGGGGCGAGACCTTTCGAATACTCTGTACGGCAAAAAGCAAACCGTCCGGCCAGCGGGCAAGCGAGTGCTTAGCGTGCAAAACTTGCGCATGGGCACCATGGTCAGAAATACCTCGTTCTCAGTGTTCTCAGGTCAAATCACGGGGGTTTTCGGCTTGATTGGCTCAGGCCGTACTGAAACGTTCAAGGTGGTAGCAGGGGTCATCAAACGCGATTACACGCATGGTGGCAAGGTACTCTTTAACGATCGGCCTGTGCGCTATCGGGTGCCAGCGAGTGCGGTGGCTGAAGGCATCGCTTACATCACAGAAGACCGTAAGGTCGACGGGTTTTTTGAAACCATGTCGATTTCACGCAATATCTACGCAGGTGCCTTGGCTAAAGAGCGACTCGGACATATGCTGACTTCGAGCAGTACAGAAAAAAATGTCGGTCAGGCGTGGCGCGAAAAACTCAATATCCGCTCTGTAACTGCCGAAGCTAACGTCATTGAGTTATCTGGTGGCAACCAACAAAAGGTAGTCATCGCTAAGTCTCTGATACAAAATCCCAAGCTGGTAATTTTTGATGAGCCAACACGTGGGGTAGACGTCGGTGCGGTCGCTGAAATCCACGACATTATCCGTAAACTGGCCGATGAAGGGCTCGCGGTCGTTATGATTTCGTCCTACTTACCCGAGATCATGCTGCTATCCGACCGCATCTTGGTATCGCGCCAGGGGCGTATCGTCGAAGAGTTCAATGGTTTAGAGGCGACGCAGGAAAAAATCATGTACGCGTCTATTCACTAAGGGGTATCCACCCACTTCGATTTTCTGACAAACGACCTTTATGGTAATCGTCCCCTTTTTACTAGGGGTGTGAAGTAGGGTCAGGTCAGTCAGGTTCAGGTGCACTGATCATGACGCGCTTACAGTGTTTGACTTTTATATTGTGACGACTGCCACATTCGTCGACGTTCAACATCAATTTTTTCAGCAAGTGTTTCTCCATCACTGTCCATTGCATATAGCTCAGCGCCCTTTCTAATCAGTGAGTCATAAGCCTTAAAATCCTTGCGTCTTATCGCGTTGCGCAAATCGGTCGTAGCTTTTGAATAATTGTATTTAAGCCTTTCCAGCCTGCTAAATTCAGCATCCAACTCTCTCTTTTTGTTCTTCAGCTCCTTTACTTGAATGAGTATTTGATATTCTTTTAAGCTTTTTGCATCAGCACCGAACATTGATCCGAAAGGCAAATAAGGATTCGTCCGATTTTTAATTATCCAGTCGACAAGGGTCTCGTAGTGTTTGTAATCGCGTCGTTGCAATTCGTTTATCAACGAAGGAACCAGAGCAACACTACCAAACGTAAATCTCTTAATCTTCCCGTCGAGCCAAGTTAATACTCGAGTCAAAGCAACTAGTTCGTCTTCGTTTAGCGACTGAATATATGCCTCGTCAAAATAGCTCGAACCGCGGTTGACTCGGTGAGATAAGGTGAGAACTACCGCCCTAAATCCTTTATCAGTAGTTACTTCTTGCACAAGCTCAGCGTAGTAGCTTTCTTTATCAATGGCTACCAGCTGCCTCAGGGTTGTCTCTAAGCGTTGCATAGTTGTTCAGTTTCCGTTTGATGCCGTCTACATCACTATTTCAGTGTCGTTGACCGTCTGATGCGATCGTCCAAATACGTTGCCCACCTAGTATGCAGCGCCGCTGGCTCACCTGATGCGACAGTGACCGGCAATACTGCATCCATGGAGAGGGTCGACACATGAAATTCTGCATCAGAGTTCATACGCATACTGACGTCGAAATACAGATGGGTCACAAGATCGGCTTCTCATTGCCGTATGACTTCAACAGAATGAATAGCAGCAACGTCATTTCGGCAACTGCCAATATGCATGGGTACACAATTCTGAACGCAATCGCGACGGTTTGTCGCTGGAATACAGACGCAGTTAAGTTCTACGCTGACCAGTGCAATACTTATAACGTAGTTCGACTACCACCAGATTTTCATCCACCACTTGTTCTGATACCAAGAACCAAGGGCTCGAAGAAGTGGCGAAAATCACCCGAGAATTACATTACCGCGCTTTTGCAGCACGTCAATTTTTTGAGCATCAAAAAAATCCACTTCACACATTATTCCTTTATTCGCGACGTATTTCCTCTGGATGAAATTACACGCATATTCCGGATCTTATTAAATCCATTAATCTACACAACTTTAGAAGATTTTATTTTCGAAATCGACTCACGACACGAAAGGCAACTTGCTGATCTCTTCGTGCATGTGGCGAAAGATCTCTACAAGCGTGGTTATGGACAGCCCCCTATTGAATATGCACGGCAGTTTAGGTGGGAGCGCATCACGCCAGATCTGAATGATTTACATTGGGAGGAGTTCAAGTGGGATTAAAAATAGCGTAGCCGGTTGGATACCTAAACTGATGCAAAAATCACAAAAAAATATATCGCGAGCCCCTTGAGGTGGAAAGGCGTGCACTTTAAGCAGTTTATTCTCCGTTATACGAGAACGAATTCTTTACGCTGTCCAAGAAGAGGTCAGTCTTTACTGCCTTACTTGGTTCAAGAGCTCGTCAATCAACACAGGTAAATGTCTTGTAGAGTACAAATCAGGTCTGGGCTGACCAAGAGAAGTGTCGCAATTAAGTAGCGCAGTCACCATGTTCGTTGGTATCGCCTCAAACCCATTTAACGCCCCCAAAAGTCCCCCAACAATACAGGCATTAGTATCACTATCGCCGCCCAATGAAAGCGTGTCATACAGTGCCTGTTCATAAGTAGACCGTTTCAGGAGATGCGAGAAGGCAAGCCCAAAAGCCACTTTAACGAAACCAGCGTTTGGATAAGCTGGTTCAATTCGATCTTCAAGTGCTTCCTCTAGCCACATTGCAACCTCTTGTGCGTCGTCCTCCATCAGCGCTTCGAGTGCCACTGCGATAGCGCCTTCAGCATCGCCGACATTTTGCATTAGGTGCCGAATAGCAACAACGTAAGCGGCTGTGGCGTATTGGCAAGATACATTAGGATGGGTGAGTAAGCCGTCTAATTTAGCCGCGCCAATTGCCTCCTCAACTGACACGAATGACGCCCAGACTCCAATGGCACTGGCTCGCATAAGTGACCCGTTAGCCTTTGAGTGCATATTCAAGCGATGTGACTGTTCCATAACGGCTTCAGCGTGGTGTCCAACAGGAACACTGGTCAGGTAACGCAGCGCATTTCTAGTCGTTGTACCAATATCAAAGGGAGACGAGTTCGCCCAATCTACATAATTGCGAGCTACATCATTTATTGGGTAAGTCTTCCTGCCTGCGAGAGCCCGCAGGCAAGCTATCGTCATCTCACCGTCATCAGTAATTTGACCGGGGGCAGTTTCCCATCCCCCACCTCCAACCATTTGAAGCGCACGGTCAACTTCGTGTGGTTCAGGTACTCGCCAGAGAAATTCCAGGCTCGCGCCAGCAGCATCCCCGGCTAAGGCACCGAAGATCGCTCCGTAGGCATAATTTTCAATTAACTTGCCGCCCGCAATACCACTCGCTCCAACCATGTCATAGCCTAATAGTTTTCCATTTCACGACCATACTTTTGAAATCTGGCTTACTTCTCATGCCTCCCGTGGGGCGGTGTTAGCTTGAATTTGATGCTTTTTAAGTACCGCTCGGGTGCCAGTACATGTTGCCAACTATACGAGCTACTCGACGATGGCTTGCAGTCGCGCTAGCGCATCATCGAGCACGACTTGAGGCACACTTTCAACCTTCCGTGCTTTACGCCCAGCGAGGTCAAGCATGCGTATCTTATTCAAGAGCGCAACGCCTTGGGTCTTGCACCCGGTGCCTATTAACGTAACGGCAAACCCCGCATACCTCGCGTAATCGCCACCTTGAGTAATTGGGGCAACCAAGACGTCACCAAGCTTGTTAAATTCTTTGGTCGTTAACACAAGGGCTGGTCGAGTACCGCGCTGTTCATGTCCGACAGTCGGATCCAGAGGAACGTTGACGATATCTCCTCTCTCAAAAACCTTCACCACTGCACTTCTTGCCCGGCAGGACGGGCAACATCCCACAGTCTAAGGTCTGCTGGCATTGGCGCATTCAAGTCGCACTGAGAAATCATATCGGCCAATGCATATCTGCGCTTGGGAGTCAGAACGATCTTGCCATCTGGCGTAGTGTTCAGTGTCATGTGATGACCAACACTCAACCCCAGGTCTTTCAGAACGGGTGGTGGCATGACGAGTGCCGTGCTGTTACCCATCTTTTTTAGTACGATTTCCACAAAACCCCCCCGCTAACTATTTGTCCGCATATTTTATCACTACGAAACCTAAAATGTATAACAATGTATTACCACAATATGCCCCTAAGGCATCCAGACAATGCTTATCTAGGGGCTGTATTTCAGGATTTCAAGGTGTCTATCGTCTTACACACGGGACGATTTCAACATTGCTCGTTCGTCACATACCAAAAACAACCAACTTGACCGCTTGCTTCGCAGCGCCAGACATTTCCCTCGAAGCACTGCGGTTCTGTCCCGCATTTACAGTTTCCGTTAACACCTCGTGCAGGATCCTCTGCTAGAAAATTTGCCAGCTGTTCAGCGGTTGCCAGTTTTGCTGAATAATATTCACCGTTTGTCACGTAATTGAAACTCGTAATCGTAATCACGCCGACCGATCCTATCTATTTAATGGGATTGACACTGTAGCGGCTGGGGCTGAGTGCCGACATCCCATGTTTCAGGGGATTGATCTCACAAATTAAATTCGCTCTGAATTAATTTTTTCTTTATCTGTCGGTCGAATAAGGAAAGTCGGTAGCCGTGCAATGCGGCCGTGGTTAGGCAGCCGGCACGTATCTAGCGATATAGAACACACCCGCAAACGCCATCATCACAACCGTTGTCATCCAGGCGATCATGCGCCAATTGTTCGAATCTATCTTGTAGCCAACGGCTTTGATCTCTTGATGAATGATATCGAGTAACTTTATCTCTAATTTATTAAGACTGTTTTGATGTTGAGCAGACGACTCTGCAAGTTTCAACTCGAGTTGAGCGGACGACTCAGTAAGTTTGACCTCGAGGGCTTTAACATCGGCTTTGGTGGCTAAGGTAGGAAGAATCGTATCAAAACGGTTTTCAAGTGCAGTCATTCTGTTTTCCATGCTGTGTTCCTGGGGCCTAAAAGTGACGTCGATGATATCGTCGCCACTCCCCTGTTCAATACATTAATGTAGTTGTTTGTCCATCAGCAAGACTACAGAAACAATTGCTTTCAATTTATGAAGTCAGCACTTAGCCGCTTGTCTTGATTACACCTAAGCCCATTTTCGATTGTCTTCAAAAGGCAGATGATTTTGGCCAAGAACTTTGTATAACGCCTCACTTTTTGAGTGAACATCAAGCTTGCGATAAATTGATTTCAAGTGATCGCTCACTGTGTAACGAGATATACCTAGGGTAGCGGCGATCTTTTTGATTGCCTCGCCGGTCATTAACAAATTCAGTACCTCTGTCTCTCGCTGACTCAGGTTGCCCTTCACAGACGCTGTTAAATCCACCGGCTGTTGTAGCAGTCGGACGGTACCAATAAAGCCCGCGATTTGATTGGTCGGATCTTTTAAGATCGATTTTGTAAAAACAACGTCATACAGCCCGCCAGTTTGTTTAACGACTGACTCATAGGTCTGATTTCTACCAGACTCAAACAGTACTTTATCGGCACATGTGTACGAATTTGCCAGAGCCGCTGGGGCAATGTCGTAAGCGGTATGTCCCGCCACCCTGTGTTCAGGCAAATTCAAGAATCTGAGAAAAGCATCGTTACAGTAGGTGTAGATACCCTCACTGTTTTTGATAAAAACAGGCGCCTCTAACGCATTCATAAACTCAATATCCACCTCTATCGATTCTATGGCTAGGTTAGTTTTTATCATCTAGATCTCGCATCAAATTTAATAGAGTCTTTCGACTACTCATCCCAGACGGAGCTCATACTTCCTGCTTGGCTGCAACCCCCGATATTTTGAAGCTGTTTGCACTTTAGTAGCTGAACAAAATGCAATGCAAAGACATGTTTCTTCCATGAAAAATCAACAAGCACCATTCATTGTTTGATAACCGCACACCCCTTATTTGCGGGATATGAAAACTCTTTACACAGGATTGACCAGCTCATAGCATCCTTCGAAACAAAACGAAAAATAAAAAGGTTGAAACGTGGCGAGTCCGACACCAGCACACAAAATTGAATGGTTACTTGAGTCAACCGATTCAGCAGCTGCTGCAGTCGAAGTGGGTGCAGCAATCGAGACAAAACGAGTGCAATATCCCTATCCAGCAGGATGGGCTCAAGGATATTCTTCCCATACCCAAACTTCGGACGGCATGGTGCTCGTCAGAAGCTCTCACCGCTTCAATCGAGATGTCTGTCCACCCGAGATCAGTCTAGGCAGGTTTAGCGTGGCCTACGATAATCCTGTACTTGGTATATCCCTTGTACACAGAGGGTCGCTTGTCATGTCAGAACCTGATCTATGGCCAGAGAGGGTCCGAAGAGTACCAGGCGTGGACGGATTTGCGCATGTAAAAAAGTACTCAGTCGAGGAAACCTTTGATACTGCGTCAGATCTGGATATGACAGGTGTGCTTATCCCAATGAATCAAATGACTCTCTTAATGGGAGAAGACCTCTCATACTCAATGCTGAAGATAATTGGGATTACTGCACTGAATTCGGTTAATCCAGCCTTTAAGGTGCCTCTGACTATTTCACAAATACTTGATGATTGCCTCGACGATAGGCTCACCGGTTCTCTGAGGGCGCTCAGGTTGCATGCGGGTATCTTGGATTACCTTTGTAGCCTGTCTATCTATTTAAATACCGATCTTGCCAAGTTTCAGACGAAGCCAGCAAAATCCAAGGCGAAGACAGTACACAAGTACCTGCTCTCTCTTGGTCGCGAGACACCTACGCTGAACAGTTTAGGCAAGCACTTTGGCGTCACGCCAAACCAGCTTAATAAGGAGTTCATCGCTGAGTATGGCGAGTCCATTTTTTCGTTTTTGACAAACCACCGCCTTGAGCAAGCACGGCATGCGCTTGAACTGGGGTCTCAGTCGATCAAAGGCATCTCTCACGCAATCGGTTACGCACATGTCAATAACTTTATCGCGGCATTTAGGCGTAAATTTGGTCGTCCACCCGGGGCCTTTCGATCGAACTACAAGACAGGCTCTTCGTCTTGACTTTGTTGGGTATGATTAAGACTCAATACCACTGGTCACTTCGTTAAAGCACGCCAAAGAGTTTACACATGCCCAGCTTTCAGTTCAAAAAAATCGATGCCTTCGCGACCCCAACATCCGCTGGTAACCCAGCTGGTCTCGTACTGCTGGATTCCCCCGGGTCAATAAGCGACGCACAAATGCAACGGATAGCTGCAGAGTTACAAGGCTTTGTCAGCGAAGTGGCGTTTCTTTCGCGGACGGCTCCCGGTGTTTTCCATGTTCGTTATTTTTCGTCCGAGCGTGAGGTGCAGTTTTGTGGCCACGCAACTGTCGGGATGATGTATGACTTAATTAAGGCAGACCCAGTGGTTGCTCAACATTCGGTTATTCAACTGCACACCAACAAGGGAGTTTTACCAGTTGAGAATAAAGTGGCGCAAGAAGACGCCGTTTTTATTCACGCCCCTACCCCGATTTACTCTGCAATTGAAATGGGCCTGGACGAGATTTGCCTCGCCATGAATATAGCTTTGGATCAAATCGATCAGTCCGTGCCGCTGGGGCTGGTTAACGCGGGTAACCAGACATTATGCATCCCCATGAAATCCCTGTCTGACGTAACCGAATTACGACCTGATTTTGATGCGGTTTTAAAATTCTGCCAGCGCTTTGATCTTGATGTCATTACTATTTTTACGACTGATACTTCGAATTCACAGAATCAAATTCGATCGCGAGTTTTTGCGGCGACGTTTGGCTATCTGGAAGACCCAGCGACTGGGTCGGGCAACGCAGCGCTGGGCTATCACCTGCATCGTATTGGTAAGTGGGATGGATCAGCTATTAGAATTGAACAAAACTCCGAGCTGTCGAACCCTAATATTGTCAGCCTGGCATCTATCGCAGACCTTGAGCACGGCATTCGGGTAATTTTTGGTGGTGGGGCGGTTACGCGGATCAGCGGACAGTATCACCTTTGATCTCTGCAGTTACCCATTAATCGCTGGGCATTTTCGTATTACTCGGCGCTCTTTGGTTGCGATCCCTGAAGCTCAACCTTGTCTAAAATCTCGTTTATTTTGCTTCTTAATTTAGCGATAGCAAAGGGTTTGATAATGTAGCCGTGAGCGCCACTCGTGATTGCGCTGACGATCTTGTGCCGTTCGGTTTCGGCAGAAACGACTAGAACGGGTGTCTTGGCAAGGCGTTCGTTGGCCTTCATGGCTTTCAAAAGCCCGATACCGTCGAGCACAGGCATGTCCAGATCGGTGATGACCAAATCAAACTCTTGCTGGTTAAGCAAAGCCAAGGCGCCATGCCCATCTCTCGCCTCCGTCAACTTGATGTAGCCAATCTCTTTAAGCGAATTCTCCATGACTCGGCGCATAATGCCCATGTCATCCACAATAAGTATTCGGGATTCCGCTAATCGATTTGCTTTCGTCATGATAGGTTCAATGCCCTTTAACGTAACCAATTAACAAAGCGCTCGCTTGGTGTGCGAACCTTCTTCAGGCTTGCCAACCAATCCTCATCCGCTTTCCGGTATCCCAGGGGCAGGATGACGGCACTGCGTAATCCTTTTTCCTTTAGGTTCAGCAGTTCATCGAGCGCTTGAGGATTGAAGCCCTCCATCGGGGTAGCGTCTACACCTTCTACTGCAGCGGCGATCAATGCGGTGCCCAAAGCAATGTAAGCTTGTTTTGCTGCGTGAGAAAAATTCAGCTCAGGATCCCTGGCGGGATATAGATTAAGCAACATCTGGCGATAGGCTGTTCCCGATTCGGTCTTTAAGTTGCGTATCGTCTCAGTTCTGTCGAAGTTTTCATTAATGCGCTCGGCAGTGTAATTGTCCCAAGCGGCAAAAACGATCAAATGAGAACAGTCCGTCACTTGAGCCTGATTCATCGCAATAGGTTTGATTTGTTCTCTAAGCTCTTTGTTCGTAATGACAAATAATTCATAAGGTTGTAAGCCGCTCGAACTGGCAGACAAACGCACAGCCTCAAGAATCCTGTCGATTTTGTCTGCGGCGACAACTCTTGTTGAATCAAACTTCTTGGTTGCGTAGCGCCACTGTAATTGGTCAATTAACGTCATTTGGATCTTCCGGTTTAGGCATGCCGTGCTTCACGGCTGTCTTGCATTTTTCACAGCACAGGAGCTATTTCTCTTTGGGAGATGATAGCGCACAGCTGCCGATAAGCCATTCTATGTCACCGCAAGCATCTTTAAAGCAATCGATCTCATTATTGACCGCCACAACAAGCAGCTGCGAGATCGAGAACTCACAATGCCACTGGTTACAGTCCAGATTTGTAATGCTTTGTAATTGCTGCCCAAAAATCATTGAATTTGCCCTGCAAAACAGTCAGACTGCTACCAGCGCTTTGCTTGATTTGCGCATCTTTTTTGAGGGTTTCTTATGAGTACATTTAATTCGCTGTCAGTTGCCACTCGTTTGGTTGACGCAGGCGTGCCACGTGATCAGGCTGAAGTTCACGCTCAAGTGCTTCAGAGTGTCTATGATGAAGAGCACGACAAATACGCGACGAAGGCAGATTTTCTGCAACTGAGTCATGACGTCAAGCTGCAAATCAACCATCTTGAGTCCAATTCTGACCGCATAGAAGCTAAAACGGACCAACTTGAGGCGACCGTCTCACAGATCGGGGCAAAGGTTCTACAAGTCGAATCTAAAGTCCTGCAAGTGGAATCCAAGGTCATGCAGGTCGAATGCAAGGTTATGCAAGTCGATGAAAAGGTAAATCAAGTTGCCGCCAGGCTCATTAGATTTGAAAACCACATGTCCGCTGAACTAGCGGAGGTGAAAACTACCGTTTCTCAGTGTAAGGATGAGTTTGTCGGGTACCGGGCTGACGTATCAGACTTGAAAATATCGAATAAGTACATGTTGTGGATAAATGGTTTTGTTGCAACGATATGTCTCAGCGTGATCGCAGTCTGCGTACCCATGTTTTTACACTCCCTTAAATAGGTATTGCTGGCAAGGGTCCGTTCAGCTCGACTTTTGCCTTATTTCTTCAAACGTTCGTTACTTGGGAAGAGATTTTTTCTCGACTCCTCGTCGACTTCCATTTTAAAAGTGTGCTTAGTTTTAATGGCCTCTACAGCCTGAGCAGTAGGCTTTGCATTGATTTCATCCAGGAGGCGTTTAACGCTTGGTAGTTTGTCCCACGCGTCGGCACCAAA
>Ga0208744_1000080_pt1 | contig 45425 bp, 57 predicted proteins | sample CryBogCBH24Aug09_FD_184620 | JGI IMG/M metagenome (GOLD analysis project Ga0208744, IMG submission 184620) | Freshwater microbial communities from Crystal Bog, Wisconsin, USA - CBH24Aug09 (SPAdes) (version 2) | ecosystem: Environmental > Aquatic > Freshwater > Lake | place: Crystal Bog...
TAAATTATTATGAAAACGAATTGCGTAGTGCTAAATTTGAAATCAGTGTAAAAGGCAAGGTTGAAAAGAATCTTGCCGATTTACCTGGGTTAACAGAACATCGTTTCAATCAATTACAAGAGATTGAAGCAGTTCTTAATTACCTAAATATACAATTACGTAAAATACGCCGTAAACACTTTCAAAAGTATCTTGAGGGTTATAATCGTGCGTTAACTAGTCGTGATGCTGAAAAGTATGTTGATGGTGAAGAAGAAGTTATTGATTTTGAATGTATCATTAACGAAGCTGCATTAATACGTAATAAATGGTTAGGCTTAATGAAAGGTCTAGAAAGCAAAAACTTTATGTTAGGACATGTGGTTAGATTAAGAGTAGCCGGCATGGAAGATGTTAGTCTTTAATAAAATTGTAATAAATACATTTTTATGAGGAATGTGTTGATGGATAATACAGTTATAACTGACTACCTATTATACCAATTAGACCTACATAAATTTACAAATATAAACTACAGCGAACACTACAATCATTTGGGTTTAAACTACAAATATATAACCTTTAATTATCAAAAAAATTCAGGGTATATCCAATTATATAACCCCAAGTTTATAAAAGTCAATATAAACAATCACTTAGCTAACATACACGATAATATCCAAAGTGCTATTAATCAATTAAAAGCCTTGACATTACGCTAAAATTTGCTATAATAATAGTGTTAAGAAAAGGAGTTTTTATGTTGAATCGTTTAAGTAATAAGGCACGTGCCTTAATTGAAGTCTTAGTAGGTGTCGCAGTAGTATCTGGGTTTTCAGTATTTGCTGTACACTCTGTTTATGCACCAATTATTGAATTTATTTTCAATTTGGTACTAATTGGAGCATTGATTTACTTGCTTTATGATTTCCGAAAAATGAGTTTAGATTACTCTAACAAGTAATTAATACCCAAAACCGCAAGTGTCTAAGTCTTTGATTTATAAGGATTTATATTTCTTGCGGTTTTCCTATAATTTTGCTATAATATTATTTTACACAACACATTGGAGTTAGAATGGACGTAGTTGAGTATATCCCATCAGTAGTTACTACTGACGTTACAACCGAAGTTAAAACTGATGACGATTTGGCAATGGATCGCATTGCTAGTCGTTTTGCCGTACTAGATGAAATGTCTGCCGCATGTATTAATGGCGACATTCGTGCTATGATTGTTACTGGTCCACCGGGTGTTGGTAAGAGTTATGGTGTTGAACAACAGTTAGCTAAAGAAAATCTTTTTACAACCATATCTGGTAAACGTGAGCGTTTTAACATTGTTAAAGGTGCTATGAGTGGCATTGGGCTATTCGCTACACTTTATAAGTATAGTGATTCACGCAATGTACTTGTGTTTGACGATTGCGATATTTGGGAAGATCAAGACGCACTTAACATTCTCAAAGGTGCGTTAGACAGTGGTAAACGCCGACGTATTAGTTGGAACAAAGATAGCCGACTATTGCGTGCAGAAGATGTACCTCATCAATTTGACTTTAACGGGTCAATTATTTTTATTACCAATCTTGATTTTTCTGATGCTAAGAAAAGCAAAAAAATCAAGGCGCATTTGGATGCATTACAAAGTCGTTGTCACTATCTTGATTTGACTATTGATACTGAACGTGATAAGATGCTACGTATTAAGCAAGTACATCGTGACGCTGAAGGCGGATTATTCTGTGATTATTATTTTGAAAATAACGAGGCAGATCAAATCCTTGATTTTATGTTACAAAATAATAAGCGTTTGCGTGAAGTAAGTTTACGTATGGCACTTAAGATTGCTGATTTAGTTAAAATCAGTGAACTTAACTGGCGTACACTAGCAGAGGCTACTTGTATGCATCGACAGGGAGTTAAACTATGAATAAAGTTTACATGATTTATTATAAAGATCCTAGTGATCCTAGCTTTGAGCCCAAAGTACTTAAACCGGCAAGTTCGCAAGAACTTGCCGAATATGAGATACAAGTTGAAAAACTTAGGGCTAAAACAGATGATGAAAAACAATTAGAATACTATTATGTAGAGAAGTATTTACAATGAAAAAGTTGTTGTTATTGATAGGATTACTGAATCCCATTAATACAAATGCCTTTACGTTAACGGTGAATCCTGCTACAAATAGGGATTCGGTTGTTATCAATTTAAACGGCGAATTTGATCGTGATTCGTATAAACAAATGTATTATTTGTTTAGCCATTTGCGAGGTGAAAAGGTTACTATTGTAGCTAATTCACCGGGTGGGTTAGCAAATCAGTTGCCCGATATAATGAAACTTGTTCATTATAATAGAGTTGATTGGGTAGTACCTAAAGAAAACTCGTGTAATAGTGCTTGTGCTTGGGCTGCTATTGGAGCCGAACATATTACGGGTAGGTTGGGTTTTCATTGCGTAGTTGACGTTGAAAATTCAACAGAAGCCAATTTTAAATATGAAATAGAAAATCCAGACAACGCTATTAATTCTAGAATATATAATCTATTATATTCATGGCAAATCCCAACAGACAAGCGTTGGTTTACTAAAAATATAACTTGGGTAAACTTCAGTTAAACAAATATTAAAGGAGATTGATATGGCACATGTTGAAATGATTGATGATAGCGTTACAGTCACTGAGGCTGTAGATAAAGTTTTAGTTAGCAAAGTTAAAGAAATAATGGAAAAATATGCTAACACCGAAACTTTTACTGATGAACTTTGTGATTTAATTATGGAAGATATACGAACAATTTTTGGTAAAGACACACCTGCAAAACTAATGATTGATTCAGATACAAAAGAAATTGAGATTACTATTCCCAATTTTACTAATAAATTAATTAAATTTTCGTCACTTGAGTTACTTAAAAAGGAAGATTAATATGAAACAATGGTTTATGGATTGGATGCCACTTATCATGGCAATTTTTACTTTACTAATCGCAATTGCTACTGTATTAAATGGTGAGGGTGTTCTAGCATCAGGGTATTTTCTAGCGTTTAGTGGTTGGTTTGCAGCATACGGTGAACGCGCAGATAATAAGAAACAATAATGAACGGAACCGCACATATTTTTATTGATAACGGCAGTATCAAAATTGAGTTGCCTTTTAATTCTAAATTTGTAAAACATTTTAGAAAAAATACATATAACACTTTTATTTGGAATAAAATAGATAAGGTATATGAAACTAAGTTTAACACTTATGCATTAAAGTGTGCGGTTAATGAGTGTAGTAAATTTTTTAACGTAACGTTTTGTGATGTTCTGAAACCAGTTATTGAACACGCTATATCTATACAAGATAGGATTTTTGAACCCACATTAGTTGAGTCAAATGGTAATTATTATATCGCTTGTATCAATGAATCGTTACACAATCAAATAGCAAATGTAACATTGGATAATTCTTTAGAATCGTTGCACAACTGTACATTATTATCCGTAAAAGTTAATGAAAATATTTATAAAGATAATCCAGCTAAAAACTTTGCTGCAAATAAACATGTTACTATAGATGTAGATTATCTACCTTTTGTGCGTGATTGGTTATTAGAATTAAATATAAAGCATATCTATATGTCGCAGGTGATAGGCAATTCTACATCATCATTTTTATCTCGACAACTTATAAAACAAGTTTTTGTAGACCGATTTGTGCTTAAAGAAGAAAAAAAATTAAGAAAACTGCCATTTAATAAACCTTTTGTATACTTTATTGATACATATGAAAAGCCCAAAGATTATATGTTTAAGGCAGACAAAGTGATACAATTGACTAACAATAAAAAATAACATGCACAAATGTAAAATAATAATCAAAGATGAAGTAAATTGTAAAATTGAAAATTTAGAATTGGATGCCCGTAGGGCATTAATGAAAAAATTTGAATTTGAAATACCTGGTGCTAGGTATTTACCCAGTGTTCGTTTAGGTAGATGGAATGGCAAAACAAGTTATTTTAGTTTGGCGGGTAGTTCATATATAAATTTATTGGATCAAATCATTCCTGTATTAGAAAATTATGGATACGATTTTGAATTAGAAGATTTAAGAGAACATTCCAATACCTTTAACTTTGTAGAAGTTACCGAAAATACATTTGCACATAAGGTTTGGCCTAAAGGTCATACGGCTGAAGGACAACCTATTACATTGCGTGACTATCAAGTAAAAATAGTTAATTCATTTCTAGCTAACCCACAATGTTTACAAGAAATTGCTACGGGAGCAGGTAAAACTATTATGACTGCTGCTCTTAGTCATAGTGTAGAAAAGTGTGGACGCAGTATTGTAATTGTACCCAATAAAAGTTTGGTATTGCAAACAGAAGAAGATTATATTAATCTTGGATTGGATGTTGGTGTGTACTTTGGCGATAGAAAAGAATACAATAAGACACATACAATTTGTACTTGGCAAAGTCTAAACAACATGCTTAAAAATACAAAAAATGGTGTTGCTGAAGTAGAAATCAAAGATTTTATTGAGGGTGTGGTCTGTGTAATAGTAGACGAAGTACATCAGGCTAAAGCGGATGCATTAAAAACATTGTTAACCGGGGTATTCAGTCAAGTTCCTATTCGTTGGGGATTAACTGGAACTATACCCAAAGCTGATTATGAAAAGACTAGTTTATTAGTAAGTCTTGGACCTGTCATAAATAAACTCGCCGCAAGTGAATTGCAAGACAAAGGTGTATTAGCAAAGTGCCATGTCAACATTGTACAGTTAAAAGATGATGTTGAATTTAAAACTTACCAAGCTGAACTTAAACACTTATTGGAAAACGATAAACGGGTAGATAAGATAGCACAACTAATTCAACAGATTAGTTTGTCTGGAAACACATTAGTACTAATTGATCGTGTTAATCCTGGTAAAGACCTTGTTGATCGTATGCCTGGCAGTGTATTTGTAAGCGGCGATACGAAACTAGTTGAGCGTAAAGAGGAATACGATGAGATTAAGACAAGTGACAACAAAATATTGGTTTGTACCTATGGCATTGCGGCTGTTGGTATTAATATTCCTCGTGTATTTAATTTGGTCCTCATCGAACCCGGGAAGAGTTTTGTAAGAGTAATTCAAAGTATTGGTCGCGGTATTCGTAAAGCCGAAGACAAAGATCATGTAGAGATTTGGGATATTACTAGCAGTTGTAAGTTTGCTAAACGTCACTTAACACAACGTAAAGCATACTATAAAGAGGCTAACTACCCTTTCGATATGGAGAAACTAAGTTATTGACTTTATTAGAAAAAGTGATATAATATACTTATGAAAATACTAACATTAGATGATAAGTTTTACAATTTAGAAACACTACCCGAAGAAATTGATGATATGCGTTTTGCTATCCTCGATAACTCTAATCCAAATAATGTAGATTATCATTATATCCCATTGATCTTTTTGGAGACATTTAATAGTCCCGCATTAGTATTAAAGATCGGACAACACAAGATTAAAATGCCATTAGATTGGCAAATATTAATTGGTGAAAAAGATCACGGAGATTTAGAAACACTTCCATTAACTAGTTTAAATGATCGTGGATTTAGTGCGTTTGAGTTTAATCCATTGAGTTCATTTAGCCCAACATTCTTGCCCATTGAGATACTTGACATATATAATGAAGTTACATGGTATGCTCCAAGATTACGTAATGGACAGTTTTTATGTGTGCCATTAGAGGATACTCCTAAACCTAAATGTGTTTACTTTGTTAAAGAGATAAGCAGAAATTGTGAGATTGTAGATTATAATCAAGTATTTTAAGGGGAATTTATGGTAAGTTGGTTAAAGAAAAAGTTTGCACAGTGGTCGCGTGAAGCATGGGAAGATGCATATGCTAACGATGCTAGTATACAAGTTTCTAATCACACAGGACTTGCTATTCTCCCCCCCGGGAATAGTTTTAATGTGAGCAATGGATTAAATTTTACGATATGTCGTGCTGATGGTGGTTATATTGTACAAACACAATATTGGGATAGCAGACAAGGCAGCAATATTAATTCATTACATATTATCACAGATGATAAAGATATAGGCGAAGAACTTAACAAAATATTTATTTTTACAAACCTAAAACATTAATGGCAAAAGAAAAACTAAAAGCAGATGAAAAATTTGAACAGGTTGAATTCAGCCTGTTTGATGCTATTGAGGCTTGTGATCGTAAAGATTATAGTTATTATGATAAACTTACGCCCGAACAAAAAAAGAAATTTCATCCATATGTAATGCTTACTTTTTTAAGTAGTGTAAAAGCAAATAAGGCTTTACAAGAATTTCATGTATTAAGTGTAAATGAAATTGCTAACAAATATGCGTTTAATGAAGTTATTAGCAAACACCCCAAACTACAATTCTTAATGCTATGTGCTAGTACATTAGGTAAAGGTAAACAATATCATCAGTGGATTCCTAGTTTACGACCTAAAGTTACTAAATTACAAGAAACGGCTACTAAGAAAGAAATTAGTGAATACTATAGTAAACTATATCCTAAAACTGATGCTAGTTTAATTAATGAATTAGCAGAGGAATACGTAAAACAACATAAACGTAAAGTTTATTTGGCACAGCAATTTCCTAATTTAAAAATTGAAGATATTGAAGTATTAAATGATCTGGTGACTGATGAAGAAATCGAAAAATACGAAAGAGACCTTGGAAACTAAACACAGTTGTGATTTTTGCAACCGTAGTTTTGTAAGAGAATCTACCTTTATGAAACATCTATGTGAATATAAACATAGATGGTTAAATAAAGATGAGGCTGGAAATCGTATTGGCTTTAATACTTTCTTACAATTTTATAAAAAGAACACAGCCAGCAAAAAACAAAAAACATATATGGACTACATTAAAAGTTCATACTATGCCGCATTTACTAAGTTCGGAAACTATTGTGTACAAGCAAATGTAATTAACGTACCTGCTTATACAGATTATTTGCTAAAAGAACAAATCAGTATTGACAACTGGAATAGTGATAAAAATTATACAGATTTTTTAATTAGATATTTAAGAATCGAGGATCCATTTGACGCAGTTGAACGCAGTGTAAAAACATGTAGTGATCTAAGTGTTGATGAACGTATCTATCCTAAAGATGTATTACGTTATGGTAACCGTAATAAGATTTGCTATAAAATTACTACAGGTAAAATCAGTCCCTGGTTATTGTATCAAAGTGTAAGTGGTCGTGAGTTTTTAGAAAAACTTGATGAAGGTCAAGTAAAATTAATATTAGACTATATTAATCCAGAACAATGGGCATTGCGTTTTAAAAAATATCCTGAAGAAGTAGAAAATATTAAAACGTTATTAAGTGAAATTGGATATTAATACGTGACTGTAGAAGATAGAAAATTTTGGAAAATGCCATTTAATAAACGTATAGAACAATGGTGTCAAAAACATTTTGGAAACCCTAAAAACAGTACATGGTTCAAAGTAAGTAATCATATTATTATGAACGAGAAAGTTTATATGTATTATAAATTGTGTGAGTAATATGAAAAACATTTTTCAAGATTATGATGATGACGATCCAGAAATAGAGTTTCGTAAAAACAGAACCAATTATTGGCGAATGTTAAAACTAGCAAAAGAGGATTTCATTGCCAACAATGCTGAGTTTGATGAAAATTTATTTAGTGAGTATTTGCTCAACACTTATGGTCTAAAAATAATGTTTTATGCTAATCCTAATATGATTGCCACACAAGGAATTACAGACAGTTATGAAATAACTGACGAAGCCAAATATACATTTTTTTTATTAAAGTACAAATAATGTCAAATAATTTAGATGAATTAACAATAGGCCCTGGATATATTATACAAACAAATCAAATACCAATAAATTTGATCACTGATCTAAATAATAAGCTACCCGAACTTAAAATAGTTAGAGCATCGTCATCAGATTTGCAGTATGCTGAACGTGATGATATTAAAAATTTACCAGATATAGCAGTTTGGTGGAGTAATACTGTATTAAACTTGCCAGAGGCTATTGAAATTGAAAAACAAATTAGTAAAATCATACAATCTATTTCTAAGACACTTGCCCTATATTCAAATGATATTGTTACAATTAATCCAGGGACTACTTACTGTAATCCCCACTTAGACACCCCACATAGATTTAAGAAATATAACTTTGACAATCGATTACTTGGCATACAATGTATTGTAGCTTTAGAAGATATGACCATTGAAAACGGCGTTACTGGACTTGTTCCATATAGTCAAAAGCGTGACTTTGATATTGTAGATTGCTATAGTGGTAAATACACACGTTGGTTTAAAGAAAATGCCAAACAGTTTGACTTAAGCCGTGGCAGTGTGTTAATGTATAACTGTAGAGTATTACATAGTAGTATGAGTAATAAGTCAAATAATAATAGAACCGCACTAGCAATTAATTATTTGGATAATAGTCTTGTAGATGAAGTGCGTAATATAGATAACATATGGACAAGCAATGGCAAATGATATTATACAGTTAAAGGAGAAGGTAACTATAAAAGATGGCACGGCGAAAGATGCAAAGACAATCCAAATAAACTTGCAAGAGAAATACCGAAATTAGTTGAAAATATGAAAAGAGTCAAATGCGACCATTGCGGTAACATTTTTCAACTTCCTAATTATAATAGGTGGCACGGAGACAACTGTAAGTCTAAAAAGATAAAAGGAGATAAAATTGAGTAATGATATTATGTTGGATATTGAAAGTTTGGATACAACACCTAATTGTGTTATACTTACTATTGGTGCTGTGCGTTTTGACCCTAAGGGCAATGGTATCGCAGAAAGATTAGAACTACGACCAACAATTGAAGATCAAACTGAAATCTACAATCGTAGTATCAATGATGACACACTACGTTGGTGGGGTGAACAAAGTCCCGAATCAATTGAAGAGGCTATGGGTGATCGTGATCGACAACCATTTAAAGATTGCATGGAAATTCTTTACAAGTTTTGTTGGAATCGCAGAGCAGTATGGAGTAATGGCGCGCCATTTGACTTAGTAGTTATGGAACATGCATGGCGACAAACAAGCGACAAGCCAAACCCCATACCTTGGCCTTTTTGGACTATGCGCGACACACGTACACTATATGAAGTTGCAGGTGTAAGTCTTAAAGATGAAAAGCACGTTACCAGTCATAAGGCTGTTGATGACGCAGAACATCAGGCAATTGTTGTGCAACGTGCATATATGAAATTAATGAAAGCAGGATTGGTTCAACCTCGATGAGAATCGATAGTGACGTAGACATTGACTTTGGTAATCGTGATTTAATCTTAGAAAAGATTAAACATATCCCTGCCAGTATGCGTAAAGTAGATCCAATTAGAAAACATGCAACAGGTGTGCATATTACAGAAATACCCTATGATTCTGTAAATAACATGGCATCGATAGACTATAAAGAAGCAGAAGATCGTGGATATTTTAAACTAGACTTGTTGAATGTGCATGTTTATGAACAAGTTAAAAGCGAAGAACATTTATTAGAATTAATGCGCAAACCCAATTGGGCTAGATTAAATGATCCAATCTTTGTAGAAAAACTTATACATTTAAGCAATCATTATCAGTCTATTAAGCGTATGCCAGAACCTATCAATAGTATTCCTAGACTAGCTATGTTTTTAGCAGCTATTAGACCCGCTAAAAAGCACTTGATTGGTAGACCCTTTAAAGAAATAAGTGAAACTATCTGGGATAAAGAAGACGGAACTTATAGTTTTAAACGTAGTCATGCTGTGGCCTATGCACATCTTGTAGTTGTGCATATGAATCTATTAGACTCAGGGCATACGTTTAACTAGGGTAATGCTCTTACGTTTAATACGGCGTTTGCTGATTTCACTAATGCTAGTAACAGGGCCATGAATAATCACTAAACTTTTGTTCGCAAAAGTACGCAAATATATCTTAAATGGATCCCATTCACTTTTTAGAAATAGATTAATTGGTATGGTTCTATTGCTTTCCCACCACCAGCAATCCCCTAATTTTAGGAATTTTTCTTTAACATTGCTGTCTACAATACTGCCATAATCATAAATTGTAGTTACTAAGTCATCACGATTCTGTACAATTCCTACATAGTCTTGACCGGCGTAGGAGCAGACCGTGATAAACGGGTGATTTTCAGTTAATTTTGTAAAAAAATCTTTGTCAACCATTGTTATGCTTATTTACTCTTTTTTACCCATACATAATATTTTATCTGAATAAATACTGTCAAGGAGCATCATCAGTGTATACAACAGCGGTATTTTTATATATTCAACGAAACATTGTTGTTGTCCTATCAGGACCGTCGCCAAGGAGATTTATGCCAGTCTATTCAAAACCTCTCACCCTAAGTAAAGGTGTAGACAATCAATTACAATTTCAATTCTTAAATCAAGATCAGAAACCTGTAGATGTAACTGGACTTGAAATAACTTTTAGAGCAATAGATCAAACTGGTAGCACTATATTATTTCAACAATCATTAGATTCGGTATATCCAGCTAACGGTATAATGCAACTTAATTTAAATTCAAGTACATTGGTACCTGTAGATGCGCAACAATGTTTCTACACGTTGTCTATCCCATCACAAGATGGTACCATGAACTTCCCTGTATACGTTGATCAAGCTGCACAGGCAAGAGGCGATTTAGCTATTGTAAATGCTATATTGCCAAGTGTGGTTCCTTCATTAAAGGTTACTATACCATCTGCTCAAGGCATTCCAGGTTTAGATGGTCCATATACTTTCAATTCTAATGACCAACCTATGTTTGGTGCAGGAAATACTGTATGGCATAGCAGTGTAATTACAAATGATAATAACCCAATATTAACTTTACAAATGGAATATTATCAATACACAGGCAATGTAGCAATTTTAGGTAGCTGCACAGGTAACGGAGATTGGGCACCAATTACTTCATATACATATTCTAATATTACCAATACTCTTGGGTATGTAATTGAAGGATTCTATCCGTTTGTACAAGTGGCATTTGAAGCAAACGCTAATAATATTGCAAACGGCTTTGATATTTTGTCCAATATTTACGCCAGATAACTTTACATTTATATTTCAACAAGTTATAATATCTAGATGTTTGAGATATTATCTATTATTCCTGGCAAAAAGAAATCAACTAGTAGTGGTTGGCAAAGCTTTAACGCCCCCTGTTGTGTTAATCGTGGACACAAAGCAGACCGTCGTATGCGAGGCGGGGTAATAACTGACGGGCCAAACAAATGGACATATCATTGCTTTAATTGTAACTTCAAATGTGGATTTGTATTAGGTAAATCATTAACTAAAAACACTAAATTATTATTAACTTGGTGTGGTATAGACAGTGATCAAATTACTAAATGGAATTTTGAAAGTTTACAACACAAAGATTTGTTAGACTTTACTAATAAAAAACGTGAAAAGAAAAAGGTAAAGTTCAAAGAAATGAAATTACCTGAGGGTGAATTAGTTGATGTAAACAATATAAATCACAAAGTATACGTTGATTATTTACAAAAACGTGGCATAACTATTAGCGAATATCCCTTCTTAGTAACACCAAATGCTGAAGGACGTAACAGTAATAGAGTTATCATACCCTTTACACATGAAAATAAAATTGTTGGTCATACAAGTAGATTTTTAGATGACAGAAAACCTAAGTTTATAAGTGAACAACAATCAGGATATTTGTTTGGTTATGATTTACAAAAAAGTGATTATCAATTTTGTATAGTAGTCGAAGGTATATTTGACGCATTGAGTATTAATGGATGTGCATTAACGCATAATTCAATCAGTGAAGAACAGGCTACATTACTAAAAAATCTTAATAGAAAGATTATCGTTGTGCCTGATCAAGACAAAGCTGGGTTAGAAATTTGCGATAGAGCATTAGAATTAGGATTTAGTGTTAGTTTGCCAGACTGGAACGTTAAAGATGTTAATGATGCTGTAGTAAAATATGGCAAAGTAGCAACTATGCTAAGTATACTGCAAAATGAAACTAGCAGTAAGATAAAGATTGAAATGAGGAAAAAAGAAATTGCTAAACGATTATAATGTCGAAGTACAAACATTGTTTTTACGTATGATGGTTACAAACGCTGAGTTATATACTCGTGTTATGAATATCATGAATCCAAAAAACTTTGATCGCACATTGCGACCAGTAGCAGATTTTATTGTTGACCACAGTAAAAAATATAATGTTATGCCAGAACCAAATCAAATTAAGGCAACAACAGGTCAAACTATTGAAACTGTAGATGATTTAGATGATGGACATTATGAGTGGTTCTTAGAAGAATTTGAGGCATTTACTAAACGACAAGAACTTGAAAGGGCTATTTTAAAGTCAGCCGACTTATTAGAAAAAGGTGAATATGATCCAGTAGAAAAACTAATCAAAGATGCTGTGCAAATTAGTCTACAACGTGACATGGGTACTGACTATTTTGACGATCCTCGTGGTCGATTAATGGCACTTAAAAGCAGCAATGGACAAAACAGTACAGGCTGGCCTAGCATGGATAAGAAACTATATGGTGGGTTCAATCGTGGTGAATTACAAATCTTTGCTGGTGGCTCAGGTTCTGGTAAAAGTTTGTTTATGCAAAATCTTGCTGTTAACTGGGCACAATCAGGCTTAAATGGTGCATATATAACCTTAGAATTAAGTGAAGGTCTTTGTGCGTTGCGCATCGATAGTATGATGACACAAACTGCTAGTAGGGACATTTTCAAAGATATTGACAATGTTGAAATGAAAGTTAAAATGGCAGCAAAGAAGGCAGGTAAACTTAGAATCAAATATATGCCAGCACAAAGCACAGTAAACGATATCAGAGCATATTGTAAAGAACTACAAATACAAACTGGAGTAAAAGTAGATTTTTTATGTATCGATTATCTTGATTTGATTATGCCCGTAAGCGCAAAAGTAAGTCCCAGCGATTTGTTTGTCAAAGACAAATATGTTAGTGAAGAATTGCGTAACTTGGCAAAAGAATTAAACGTATTGTTTGTAACAGCCAGTCAGTTAAATCGTGCTGCGGTAGAAGAAATCGAATTTGATCATAGTCATATTTCAGGTGGTATTAGTAAGATCAATACTGCTGATAACGTGTTTGGTATCTTTACAAGTCGTAGTATGCGTGAACGTGGGCAATATCAGTTACAATTAATGAAAACTCGTAGTAGTTCTGGTGTAGGTCAAAAGATTGAACTTGCATTTGACGTAGATACTCTAAGAATTACAGACCCTGAAGAAAATTCTGACAATTCTACAGTTCCTCAGCCCTCAGCTAATGACATTATGAGTAAAATTAAGACGGTTTCAACTATAACCGATAGTATAGAACCTGAAACTAAAAAGGTCGTAGCTGATGTTCAAAGCTCCAAATTAAAGAGTTTATTGAACCAACTAAACAAATAGATTCCTATAAAATCCGATAAATACAGTATAGGACCTACGTATGCAGAAAAAAACTAGAAGTCTGTTAGAAGAATTAGAATCCATTGGTAGCAGCCGTGATATTAACCATGTCATAGAAAGTCGTGCTAATAATGTAATTGCAAGTGCTATTAATTTATTAGAATTAATAGGCAAGCATTACTCTGTTGAAAAGGCAGAAATTCTAGAAAAGAAATTACTTAGTTCCATAAAGAGTAAGGACCAACGCAGGTTCGCAAAATCTTTAAGGAAGAAGGATGAGATTTAAAGAATTTAATGAAGGTTTGCTTGACCCTTTACGAGCTACCGGATTACTTGGTAAAAACCAATATTCTAAATTACAACGTAAAAAAGAAGCAGATGCCGCAGCTAACGCAGCAAAAGCCTCACAAGTTCCTTTATCACAGCAAACTCCTGGTGTTTTAGCAAAATACGCAAAAGAATTTGCGCAAGACATACAAAATGCTATGCAAGAAGATAGCGCAATTGTATCAACATATAAAAAACCTGAACAATGGGAAAAATGGATTGATAGAGCATTAAGCGATGCTTTACCGCATGATCCGCAAACAGGATACTCAGTAATTTACAATAGATATTTAAAACCTAATCCTGAATATCAAAAATTAATACAGTCGTTTATTAAAGATGCAATGAATGTTAATAAAAAGGTACCATATGCAGAAGCAAATCTCGAAACATCTATTAACAATTTAGGACGTAGATTAGCAGTTACAGCTATTGATGAATTATCATCATTAAAAAAGAAAGTTGAAAAACCTGATATTACAGACGTAAATCAAATTAGAATGGCTAGATTACACCCTGAGTTGGTAGCCCCTTTACCTGGTGCCGCACCACCAGCTAGCGCCGAAGCACCAACATTAGAAATAGGTGGAGATGTTTATACTAAGGGACCAAATGGTTGGAAAGTAGGTAATAAACCAGTTACTAGCTTAGAAACTATTAAATGGCTAGATAATACTTGGCAAAAACAAACTGCTCAAAACGTCCCACCTGCACAACCAAAACCTAAAGTTAAAAATGTTCAAGGTCAATGGGTAACTGTACCACCAAATGAACAACCAAAGGTAGCTACTCCTGAACCTACTGTAGCACCGAATACAGTACAAAATACTAATTCAAATATAGCAAAAGGGATAGCAACGGCGCAAGAACCACAACAGCAACCTACACAACAACCTACAACTCCTCAGCAAAAACCAAAAGTTTCTCCTGAATTTCTACAAAGAATGGCTGCTGCAAAACAACGTATGCTTGCACAACAGAACAAAAATAATATGAACTTAACAGAATCATTGCGCAATCTTAGTGACAAATTAGCTAATATAAAATTAGTAGAAGACAAAGGACATTTAGATCATCCTGAAGATTTAGTCTTTTTACAAGATGTTGCAGGTGCTAATCAAGCATTAAACAACATACTTGCTACAGCAAAAAATCCTAATAACATTTCTATTAAATGGGATGGATATCCTGCATTGATTTTTGGTCGTGGCCCTAATGGTAAATTTAGCATTATGGACAAACATATGTTCAACAAAAAAGATGGCAGTGGTCGTAAAATTTATAGTCCTGCTGACTTTGCACAATATGATGCAGCTAGAGGTGTAAATCGCGGCGAATTAGAACGTATAATTAGTGAGATATGGTCTGGTTTAGAAATAGAGAGTAGAGGCACTAAAGGTTATTATTGGGGAGATTTACTATTTCATAAACCGTTAACACCAAATAATAATGGATTATACTCATTCAAAGCTAATCCTAACGGCATTACATATACAGTAGATCCAAACAGCGAACTGGGTAAATTAATGACTAAAAAAGTAGCAGGGATTGCTGTACATCAATATATTGATCCTAATGCTGATAGCACTGATCAAGCAGTATCATTGAATGGTGGAATTGGTAATCTTAAAAATAATAACAACGTAGCTATTATTCCAAGTGCTATGCCAGCTGCACCTAAATTAAAAGCTGATGCAAAATTAGTAAAGAAAACTAAAGACGATATTACAAAATACGGGGCAGACATACAACAATTAATGACTACTGCACCACAAGCTAGAAATACATTTAATCAATTGTTTACTACTTTTATTAATAAAAAAGTCAAAGAAGGCAATCTTAAAAACTTATACAGTGAATTTGTAAAATATTTTGAAGCACGTCCCATGACTGCTGTTATGAAACAAAAATTAACTAACCACTTGAAACAAAATAAAAGAGGCGTAGTTGGTGCATTTACAGTATGGATTGATTTATACAATCTAAAAGAGAAAATCGTACATCAATTGAATCAAGCAGCAAAATCTAGCCCTGTACAAGGCTATCTCAATGATGGTACAGCAAGTCAAGAGGGTTTTGTTGCCAACGGGCTAAAATTTGTAGATCGTATGGGCTTTAGTAGACAGAACCTTCAGGGTCGTTAAACTAATTTCCAAAAAAATGCACCAAAAAGATACCATAAAACCGACTTTTTTTGAAAAAAGTGTAAATACAGATATGAAGCAGTAGGCTTCAACAAACTTAAGGAATTTTCAAAATGGCACAATTTACACGTACAAATGGTGACTTTCAACCAGTATTAAACTTAGACTATGCTTCGTATACAAACACTGGTGTTAACACAAACACAAGCGGTTCAGTAGTTCAACCACAAGGTCCAAAACTTGACTTCTTCAACTTCGTAGTTGCAAACGTACAAGCTAACGGCACAGTAACTCAAACAGTTATTCGTACAGTTGAACAATTAGCAACAGTTATGATTTATCAAGTTAACGCCGGCGGCGGTGGTAACACACAACAAGATAACATCAGTTTAGCTGTTTACCCAACAGGTGCATGGTCAAACGTTGCATCAACAAATGGTGGCACAAGCCCAGCAAACTTAACTTCTGCTCTTAACACAGCAACAGGTTATGCTAACGTATCTGGTACACAAGTTGCTACATTTAACACATTGGTTGATTACGAATAATAGTTACTTGTTAACTATAAAAAGAACCAGAGATTTATTCTCTGGTTTTTTTTGCCTCTAAATACAGTATGAGTTATATAATTACCTGTTATACATTATTTGATATAAAACAAACAAACGTGTTAAACAGAAATCGTCCTAGTAACACGGATGATGAGTGGTTATATAAACGTAATACTCAAGCAAATTTAGATACTATTGTACAAGCTATAAGTTTACGTAGTCAGCCCGAGCTAGTAGCGCCACCTGTATTTAACAAAACATATTTCGAAAACACTGAATTTGGTTTTTTATATAAAAAATTAAATAAATATTTAGTAAACGTTTGGACATTTGATTTTATAATACAACACCCTAGCGTGTTTGATAATGACTATGGAAAATTGGGAGCACTCTATAATGACTGTGATGGTGTACCTATGATTAAATGTGGTACAGAATTTGATAAACTCAGTAATTTTTTAGATACTAGCCCTGAACTCAGAAACATTTACTTTGTATACCATGAACAAAATCAACAAAATTAAAAAGTTTTTTGATAAAGAAATATCTAAAGACCTAAAAGATATAATGCTACTTGAGGTTAGCGATGGTAGTTATTTGGCATTTGGAAAATATAGCATAACACCCAAAGATGATTGTTTTGAAATTAAAACTATTAAGGAACCATGGAAAAAGTGCCCGATAGTATCAGACTTAAAAATAGCTATTGCTTGGTGCACATATGACAAGTATATTAGGGTAAAAGAAGCCAATCGACTACCCGAAATAGACATTGAATTGTCCGGTATTAAGGTTAGTTTAGCTATATTACAACAAAAATTAAAAAAATCTAAGGATTCGTCTGATAAATTCATTTATCTAGCCAAGATACAGGAAACTAAATATAGAAAGTCAATGATATTAAGTGAATTGAACGACTATCTTATAACTTCAATGCGTTGGCAAAAAGATAAATTTGACAAAATTAAGACCAAAATATCTTAGGATTCTGATAAATATATTATAGGATTGGAAACACATTATGAAACTCAACGATTTAGATTCAAAAAATTATGCGGTAAAAGCTCTCAAAGAAAGCTTTGATTATAAATTTGATCCATCAAATTTAAACAAAGACGCAGCTACCAAAATGCTCAAAAAAGTACAAGGCTTGAAACAAGAAATGAGAACAAGCAAAGACTTTTATGAAAATCAAAGTTCGCCTTCATATATGAAACTAGTATTCATGGAACAGGCTTTAACAGAGCATATTATTAATAATAAACCTCGCACTGCAAGAATCGTTGTTGAAAACGAAGAAGTAGAAAAATCACAAGTTATTTTAGCTGCGCAAGACATGGTTGACAGTGTACAAAAAATGATTGAAGAAGTCAGTGATATGATGGTAAAAGAATTGCCTGCATTAACAGACAGCATTCAAAGTGAAATTGGTGTACAAGAAAGCACACAATTTAATCAACAAGCTAACGAAGCATTGACCGGTTTAAGTCAAGCATTAGCACAATCTAAAGCTACGTTATCAAATGCATTAAATGGCATTACAGGTCAAGGCGGTAGCCCAGAAGCATTTACTCCTGGCGCAGAAGAAATTCCTGGAGAAGAAGCTGACGTTATGGCATCGCAAGAAGAAATGCCACCTCTAGAGGCTCCTGAACTTCCAGCAGAAGAACCAGAAGAAATGCCAGCACCCAAGGTTGGTCGTGAAAAGAGATAACAATGTTTCTCTTTGAATTAGATGAACAGCCACTTGTCGCTAAAATAATTGCACTTAGCGACCAATTGACAACCTATATCAAATTAGGTAGAGTCAAGCCAAATTGGACTGTTGATGAATTACTTGATTACTATAGAAAGTATGATGTTATATTAGATAAACAAGATTTATATAATATGATTAAGCAGGAACCTATGAGTAATTTCATTACCAATATTCAAGGTGATAAAGTAACATTTAAAGGTCAAAAACAAGAACCTGCTTTAGACAGCCCTCCTCCTGCTCCAGAAGATCAAAAGAAAGTAGTAAAGCAAATGGCACAAAGGGCCGCAAAATAACATTTGAATATACTAACGATTAGTTTAGAAACTGGTGATTATGCTAATATTAATAATCAACATTTAATAAACTTATTAAAAACTATTGACACAAACTTTATAACTGAGCCCTCAGAGGATTTTTATTATCTATTAGCTAATATAGATAATTTTCATTGGTTTCTAAAGTGTAATTATTTTAATCCAAAATACATAGCTGATCTACAAAATAACAAAGCTAAGTTACTGTTTTCAAGTAATGGAGATAGTTTTAATATAAGTCAAGGAAGTAACAAAAATATACCTGATTTAATAAATGGTTCAGCTAAATTTTTAAACATTTCTACGTCATCAATAATTTATACTGATACTAACTATAAATTAGAATCTGCGTTAAAGAAATTCAATTTAATAGGGTTTTGTGCTAACGTTTTTGAACACACTATTTCCACAATTAACAATAAACCAGTAATTGAAAGTATTAAACATGTAAAAATAAGAAATAAAAAATTTTTATATTTAGGCGGAAGAGCCAGAGATTTTAGATTACGTTTTGTAGATAATCTATGTAGAATACCTGAGTTAGAAAATACCTCCTATGTGTCTACCCAATTTGGTACATACTGTGATCCCGTTACTAACCAAATTGTAACTGTAAAAGAAAAACAATTAGATTTAAATCCATTAAAATTTAATGAAATATTAACTGATTTTTTATCACTCAGCACTAACACAGAATTGCATTTGTCAAGTTATATTAATATTATTCCAATGAGTTATTTTCATACTGATTTTAATCATTTACAGCTTAATGAAAAACCATTTAAACCTATAGCTACTATGCAACCTTTTATCATAATAGGTGAACGCGGAACATTACAAACATTACATAATTTAGGTTATAAGACATTTAATAAATGGATAGATGAAAGTTATGATGTTGAGTTAGACGATGATCTTAGATTTAACAAAATATTAAATGAAGTAAAACGATTGAATTCATTTAGCCAAGAACAATTAAGTGTTATGTTATATGAAATGTTGCCTATATTAATACATAATCAAGAATTACACACATATAGAAAAAATAACAATGTTGTAGCTAAGGAATTAGTCAACAAAATAATATCAATATAAGTAAGAATTTATAAGTTCAGCCCAGGCTTTATCTGCGGAAAGACCAGGATGAAAATTATCATCATAAAAATCATTATTTTTTAGTGCAAGTTCATATACTCCGTTATATTGCTTATCCGAAAAAATCCATTTTGAAAAATCTATTTGTTTAATTAAATATTGAAGTTCAGGATACTGAAATAATCCAAAATTTCCATTTATAAGATTTTCTTTGTCGTTCCAGTAATTTACATAACTCATAAAATGATAATTTATATTTCTGTGTTTTAAATAATTTTGTAATTTTATCATTTCTAATAGACTATTGGTAGCCAAACTTGGTCTGCTACTCATTTTATAAGTGTTATTAAACATTTTGTTAATTAATGAATCGGCGTCTCTCCAACTACCATTAAGTCCACCACTGAATACATATGCTAGTTTTGTATTTTTTAAAACACCATAAAAGTGATATTCTTTTAATATATCAAGCCATGTTGAATCTGAAACATCTGTTAAAATATCTAATCTAGTAAGACCTGACCACATAACTAAAACGTGATCATAATCTTTCTGTGATAATTCTGATATAACACCATTTGCAATATATTGATTTCCGGCAGCAAATCTGCCAATATTAGTAACTTTAAATCTTTTATCTAAATGATTAGGCCAATGGTTCGGCACATATGATCCAGTCCAATTACCACCATCGTTGTGACAAAATGTAAAACTACAACCAGACACCAAAATATTCATGAGTTTATTTATTTTTATTGACATCTAAATAAGTATTTGATACAATAACTTAATGTATAATCCTAACAAATATCTCTACGATCAATTAAAAAGAGAAACACTAAACGGTTCAAGACACTATGTAACTCCAAACGGAGAACGTGTTCCTAGTGTTACTACAATATTAGACGCTACCAAACCAGAAGAAAGCAAAAAAGCATTGCGTGAATGGCGCAAACGTGTAGGCGAAGAAAAGGCACGACAAATTACAACTGAAGCTGCGGGTCGCGGCACACGTATGCATAAGTGGCTTGAAAATTATATCAAAACAGGTGAGACCGGGGAGCCTGGCAGTAATCCATATAGTCTACAAAGTCATACAATGGCCCATACAATTATATCTGAGGGATTAAGTAAATGTCAGGAATACTGGGGCACAGAAGTTAGTTTATACTATCCTGACATTTACGCAGGAACCACAGACTTAGTTGGTATTCACGATAACGTAGAATGTATAATGGACCATAAGCAAACTAACAAGCCAAAAAAACGCGAATGGATTGAGGACTATTTTCTACAATTAGCAGCATATGCTAATGCTCATAACAAAGTCTGGAATACAGAGATCCGTAAAGGCGTGATCTTTATGTGTAGTGCTGATAATGTATACCAAGAATTTGTACTTCAGGGTGTAGAATTTGACAAATATACTGACCTTTGGTTTAAAAGACTAGAAGAATACTACTCCAAATTTTTATAGCCGTTAACTCTTCCAAAGTGATAAATAGTTTTAATACGAGTATATTAAAACTATGGCTATTGTACAAATTTCCCAAATCCAACAAAGATCCGGTAATCTTGTAGATTTACCGCAACTTAACGAAGCCGAATTTGGCTGGGCAACAGATACTAAACAACTGTTTATTGGTAAAACTACCCCTGCTGAGAATATTGAAGTATTAACTTCTTATTCAAATATTGCATTTGATCAAATTACAGGTGCTGTAGGTAATTTAAATATCACCGCATCATCATTAAGTACAGGAGAAGTACTAGCATTTGACGGAACCAATTGGGTCAATGCAGGTGGAAATGCAGGTGGAAACATTAATTTAGGTAATGTTAGCAATGTAAGCATTGGTGGCGGAGCTATTGGTTATGTATTACAAACTGACGGTACCGGAAATTTAAGTTGGGCACCTAAAACAACACTAACAGCATATATTCAAGATGTTACAAAAGCTAATCCCGCAGTAGTTACTACAACACAAGATAACTATTTCACTAAAGGAGCTGCTGTAACAATTACTAATGTTCCTGGAATGACACAGCTTAATGGTCAAGTCTATTATGTTGTTCCTGTAACTTCTAATACATTTAATTTATGTACTACCCAAGATGGTAATACATCTAACTTAATAAATTCATCAAGTTATACAGCTTTCCCTTATTCAGCAGTGTCTAATACATTTGCTGGCAACTCAGGTATTTTATTGTCAAACTCAGTACCTTTTTCTACAGGTGAAAGTATTCAATTTATAGGCACAACATTTGGCGGCATTCAGGCAAATACTACCTATTATATTTTAACAAATTCAGCTAACGTTATTACTGTGTCACTAACTCCAGGAGGAAGTACAGTAGGTTTAACTACTGCTAATGGTACTGCTAACGTATACGCAACAGGTGGTAGAGCCATTTCATCTATTGGTGGCTCAGGTGGTAACTCAGCAGCAGCCGGATCAACCACATCTATACAATATAACAATAATAACTTATTAGCAGGTAGTGCAAGTTTAACTTATGACTTTGCTAACTCTATATTAACTGTAAGTAATTTGTCTGTATCAAATCCAAATACAGGAAGTATTTTTTCAAACAATTTTTTTGCTACAAACAATATAACTGCTAATCGTATATCAGGTAATTTAACAACAAATGCACAACCTAACATAACAAGTGTTGGTACACTAACTTCTCTTAACGTATCAGGTAACGCTAATGTTGGTAACATTGGTGCTGGTACAGGGGTGTTTACTGCTGGCATAACAGACGTTTCTGGTACTGGTTATGCATTGCGTGTTGTCAATCCAGGCGGAGCATCTTATGCTACATCCACTAGTGCCGTAACTGGTGCAATAAAGATTACATTACCTCAAGGTTTTACAAATACCATGATGCGTATGACCGTTCGTGTTTATACCTTCGACGGCTTAAGTTTTGATATCATTTGTGGTGGTTATAACTATGCTCCTAATAACACTTGGTATAATACATTTGCATATATTAATACTCAATCAAGAGGAAGTCTAAATGTAAGATTTGGCTATGATGGTACATATACTTGTATATACATTGGCGAAACCGGTACAACTTGGGCTTATCCACAGGTATACGTTACAGATTTCCAAGCAGGTTATAGTAACTATGCAGCTTCACAATGGAATACTGGTTGGTCAGTTTCTTTTGCAACAACACTTTTGAATGTAACTTCATCAGTCAATACTGCATCAATGGTATTGTATGCTAATGGTTCTGGGTTAACTAGCTTAACAGGGTCTAATGTCACCGGCCAAGTAGGTTATGCCGCAGTTGCCAACTCAGTAGCAGGTGCAAATGTATCAGGTGCAGTTGCATACGCGACTACTGCCAATGCAGTTGCTGGCGGTAACGTAAGTGGTGCAGTTGGATTGGCTACATATGCAACCACAGCTAACTCAGTTGCTGGTGCGAATGTGTCAGGTGCGGTTTCATATGCATCTACAGCTAACTCAGTGGCAGGTGCAAATGTGTCAGGTGCAGTTGCATACGCGACTACTGCCAACGCAGTTGCCGGTGCAAATGTCAGTGGTACTGTAGCAAACGCAACATATGCCACTAGTGCAGGTAGTGCCACGGTGGCAAGTTCAGCAAATTCAGTAGCAGGTGCTAATGTTAGTGGTCAAGTATCTTATGCCGCAACCGCAAATGCTGTAGCAGGAGCAAACGTTAGCGGTCAAGTAGGATATGCTGCGGTAGCTAATAGTGTAGCAGGAAGCAACGTGACCGGCACAGTATCGCAAGCAACTACTGTAATGGGGAACACTCAAAATAATATTAATACATTAAACAATATTACTATTATAAACGCAGGTGCAAACACAACAGCAGGCACAATTACTGGTAACTGGGCACTTAGCGCAGGAAGTAAGCTAACAGCTACATACGCTGACTTGGGTGAATATTATAGTAGTGATAGCAATTATGAACCGGGTACTGTATTAATGTTTGGTGGCATAAATGAAGTAACTATGGCTGAAGATGGCACAAACAGAATTGCCGGTGTAGTAAGTACAAATCCTGCTTATGTTATGAACAGTGGCATAAATGCTGAATACCCAGTAGTATTAGCACTTCAAGGTCGTGTGCCTTGTAAAGTAAGAGGCAAAATTACCAAAGGTGATATGCTAATATCAGGTGGCAATGGATACGCAAGACCAAGTAGTAGTCCACTAATCGGTACTGTAATAGGCAAAGCACTAGCTGATTATAACGGCAATGACGGCATTATTGAAATTGCTGTTGGCAGATTATAAGACTGTATTAATCCCATAATGTGATAAATAGTATTGTTCATTGCATGGTTGCAATGACTTACGCGGATACCACCGCGTAGTGGCTAGAACCCACATATAAGGAGAAAAAAAATGGGACGTCCGATTAAAATAGCAAAGTCGCAAGCAGTATTGACACTTACTGCTACAACAGCGGCAGGTCACGTAGTGACCGTGTCACAAAATATTAGACAACCAGCTAGTGGTTATACAAGCACTGCAGGTGAAGGTCTTGTTCCAAACATGCCATTCACTGTAGCATCAACTGTTGGCGGCTTAGTTGCTGGCACAACATATTATGTTGAAAACATTTTAAGTAATAATACATTCAGTGTTTCAGCAACAGAATTAAGTGTTCAACCAAGAACATACCCATCAATTACTAACACATCAGCCCAATCAGTAGCTTTAACAGTTGGTTTAATTGATTATGGATTTAGTAATCCAGACGGTTCAAATACAGCAACAAATATGACATCATATGGTGCTGTAGGTGGTAACACAGCACAGTTTGGTAAACAAACATTAGTAAACGTAGCATTCGGTGCCAACTTAGTTGGTACAGTTTTTGCAAGTAATGCTAGTGCTACAATTGTTGGTTTAGGTACTGACTTTGCTAACGTAGCAAATGGTACACATCTTTATGCTTATCAAGGCACACCAAATAATTACAGCTTAAATTTATTAGGTGTAGTATCAAACAATGTAGGTAATGTAACAGTTGCAGTTGCTAATAGTACTGCTACCGGTAACGTTATTGGTACTTCTGGCAATGCTCAAACTCTTGTAGCAGGTGATCCAGTTATATTTGATACATCATTTGGTAACTTAGTAGCTAACAGTACATATTTCGTAAGAAATATTCCAAACGCTGCTGCATTTACAGTTGCTGCATATCCAGGTGGTCCAAACGTTGCTTTAGCATCAAACGCAAGCGTAACAGCAAATGCTATCCAAAACCAAGCAGTATTGAGTGCTAACTCAAATTACAATGCTGCAGGATTCAATGGTTACGGTGATCCTTTATTAGGTGCACTTCCAGAAGCAGGATATATTGTTCGTCAAAAAGGCAAATCAAAATATCTTGTACACGGTACAGTAACTGGTATTACAGCTCCTGCTTATACAGCAAACGTAGCAAACGCATCATTGGGACCAAACACAATGTCAATTATTGCTACAACAGCAACTCCATCAACTGAGTATGTATATTCATTAAGTGATTATCAAAGTGAAGTGTTCCCAGCAACAGTTGCAGATGGTTCATTAACACCTGGTTCAGTATACACAATTTACTACTCAGGTAATACTAACTGGACAGCAATTGGATCAGCTAGTAACATGACTGGTGTAACATTCACAGCAGCTAGCGCAGGTGGTTCAGGTACAGGTTTAGCTGTATTGTCTAATGTATATCCAGATGTCATCGCTACATTTGGTACAGCATACGCAGGCAACACATACGGTGGACAACCTCAGCCTATCGTAACTATTAACAACACTTAATAGTCATGCCAGCAGCAGCACGTATCAACAAAATGAAAACAGAAACAGATATTGCTGTACTTCAGGTCCAGGTGTCAAACCTGGACCAGAAGTTTGTTGATTTAAAAGATTGTGTTGACAATCTTGATGATAAAGTAGAACATAATTTCGATAAAATACACGACACACTACGTAATTTCCAAGAAGAAAATCAAAGACAACATAAAGAAGTCAACGGTAAAATTAACAGTTTAGAAAAATGGCGTTGGATGATAATGGGCGGTGCTGCTACAGCAGGCGCGTTAGGATTTCACGTTATTGCTAAGATACTCGGTATGTAATCATATTCACAAGAGATTTTAATTTTTCTTGTACCACATCTATATTGACTGTGCTAAACAATCCACTATGTAATGGTTTAGGATATTGATTTTCGCCTACCCATGCATAACCACAATGTTCATCATTTAATATGGGTATAAATTCGTTTTCAACAGCACAAAAGAAAGTATGATATGTAAACGTATTGTTTACAAACTTTTGTATTGGAATTAATTTTGTTATATCAGAGAATTGCATTTCTTCAAAGCATTCTCTTTTAAGACCATCTAACAGTGTTTCGTCTTTTTCAATTTTACCGCCAGGTATACTCCAGTTATAATTTTTATCATTACGCATCAAATACAAAAAACGATTTGTACTTTTGCAGTAAAAGAATATACCGGCGGCTACATTAGACATTATTACTCGTTAATGTTTTCTTCGATGATTGTTTTATTTGGTTTACTATTAGGATTAAATGTATCGGTTTTCATTCCCATCATAGTAGCGAATGAACCTACAAATGCACCAACAACCATACTAAATGCTGGACCTAAAATCTTAAAGATTTCAGCGTTATCAACTACAGTGTTAGGTACAAATAAACCTACTAACATTACTAATACAGTAGATACTAATACGCTACCTAAAACGATAGCCATCAATCTTAATACCCAAATCTGTGTTCTAACTTTTTCTTCTTCAATACTCATATTAATCTCCGTGTGATGTACTATTTAAGAATTAAATTACGATGCTATAATTTCCTTGATCATACCAGCCCTCGTATGATTTCATCCACACTTGTTCTTCTTGAACATATCTATATTGAATATTAGTAGCTAAATTAGTAACAAACTGCGGCGTAGTATCTGTTTGACTATCAAATGCTACAAACCATTCATTTGTAGTACCGTCATATTGTATGATATCATTAGCGTTTGCTACAAAGCCTGGTCCCCATGAAACAGTAGGGCTATCAACTGCACCAATTGGTTCTACAATCAAATATCTGATACCTGGAACAGGTCCGGGTAATCCTGCATTGGGACCTGTGACTTGTGGATTGATTACAGCATTGATAGGATCTAATGTATTTTGAGGTAATGTGTCAGGATCAATATTATAAATTAAGAATCTATCATCTAATGGATTTGAAACAATTGTACCTACAATGTCTGTATCCATATAAGGATTCTCTAGCCATATTTGACTGATACCAGGACGTATTGTTCCGTATACATTAAGTAACGCACTCCAATACAAATCTGTATCAGGAGGTGTTACATTATTAAGATCAGTGTTTGCAGGGTAGAAAGGTTCGTTAGCAGGAAGTAATTGTAACATATTGCCTTGCAACAATAACTTATATCCATATGGTGTAACTTTTAATCTAGTGCCTAATAACAAGTCATCATTTTGTATATCTTGTAATGCATTACCTTGATAGATAGACATAATGATTTTTTCAATAACACCCATTTTAAGAAGTTTAGCAGGTGTGCTTAACCATATAGGCATGTAAAACTTCCAAGTCATAATATCAATAGGATTATTATTGCCAATTGGAATAGTTCTACTTGTAAATGTTAATCCATCTTGGAATACTGAACTTAATGAAGTCCAGTCAATAAAGTTATCAGTGCTTTGTATTTCTAGTGCAGGATTAAACAATGTTCCTAATTGTTCAATCAATTGTAATTTTTGATTATAGTTTGTAGTCCAAAAGTCTACATTTATTTTTAATGTATATGGTACTGGCATTAAACGTTGAATTGAAAATGCTTGACCTTGTGTGGTTTCGTATTGTTGAGTTTCATCATTATAATGGCGTTGTCTCACTTGCAGTTGATCTACAAATGTAGGATCAGTTGTCCATTTTTGATTATATTCTAAACCACTGATATAATAAGTAATCATTGGCGCGGTTGGCAATGTACTTGCACTGTTATTATTAATTACAGTAGCTGCTTGACGACTTTGATCGCCATACATAATAGGTACACGAACATAGATAGGGTTACCAGCTGGATCATTGCCAAATGTAACTTGCCAATTGCTAAAGATTTTTGCAAATTGAATTAAGAATCTGCGTATCTGATTATCGTAAAAAAATTGTGCCATATGTTAATCTACTACTGGTGGTAATGTAGGAGGACTTTGTGTAAGTATTCCTGATAACGGCTGTGCTTGCGTAGTTGTTGTACCGTTTGTAAGCACAGTTGTGTTTGAGTTATTTATGAAGCCTGAAAGTTGTGAAGTATTTGTGTTATCAGCAAAGCCAGTTTGTGTTCTCACGTTTTCGCTGATTCTTACCCAAAGTTTACCGTCCCAACGATACAATATTTGCGGCATATAATCTATACGTAAGTAATAGTCGCCAACTGCTGGGTTTGGTGGGAAAGCTATACCTGCATTAACAGGGAATCCATTTGGAGCATTAGCAGAACCAGTTAAGTAACCTGCACTGTAACCAAACGATTGTGGTGAATAACGTGCAATATATTGGAATCGAGGATCGCAGTCTGCACGATAGTCCATTTGTTGTGTGATATTGCCTGTAAAACCAGGAGCAACTGGGTTCTGATCAGCAGTTGCATAAGTGTTATCGGCAGTACCATATGGGCCTGTGATAGTAGTAAATGTTGTTTCAAATACTAATACTTTATCGCCGCTTACAAATTGTGAATTGTTGCCTAACTTTTCAGGGGCAAGTGTTTCCATTTGCAAATGTGCTTGTACAAATTTATTAATAGAAGGAGCAGTTTTTCTTAGATTATCTAATGCTAACTTACTAATTCTAATAACAGGACTAGAAAATTTATAGTTAGGATTGTTTACAAATTCTATAGTACCAAGAGTTGCTGAAGGATTAGTTCCATCGTAAACTAATACATCTATAGGAGGTGCAGGCTGTCCATCTTCATATGTTAGATATGTATTGCCTTGCGCATCAGTTTCATATGCGCCATATGTTGGAACAACATAAAGGTTACTATTGTTATAGCCTGATTCAGGAACTTCTCTTTCTGCTTCTTGTAATGCAGCATCGTTAATAGCAATATTTGTATTGTATGTACTTAATATTGTGTTTAGTGTAGGATTAGTATCTACTGCCCAATATGTACTATTCGGTGGAGTAATACCTGCTGGTACAGGTTGTAATGATTTATAATTTACACCACCATATGTAATTACATAACCTTGTGGATAAGTTTTTGCTGGATCAAATATACCAAGATAGTTGTCTGTGTTTGTTGGTGCAGTAAGTACCTGCGAAAATTCTTCACTGCTAACAAGTGGTTCACATTTAATACGCCACAAATGCGGATACCATGTAGGACTAAATCCTTCACTAGCCCAGTTAGCATCTGTAATTTGCATAAAGCGTTTTAATGGTACAGGCACTGTAGCACTATCTAATGGGTCATAATCTAATAAGTGTGGCAATTCAATTACATCACCTACCATTAACTTTCTACCTACTTGTTCAATCATATCATTGTAATGAACAGTAATAAAAATAATATTGTTGTTTAAGAATAAACCAAATTGACTTAAATCAAAATCTAAATTCTGTACGTTGTAGTGTCCGCGTAATCTATAAATGCTAGTATCGTATGTACGATCACGGTTTTCCAAAAACAATAGGTCTTGAATGTTTTTAGGGTTTAGTGTATCATATTGGGGTTGCGTGTAGTCTGTACTAGGACCCTGATTGCTAGGACCCAAATACTTATGAATATATAAGTCAGTGCCGCCAGTAGTAAGCTGCTCTGATATATTCCTGTCAAAGAAGTCATAATCTGAGGTTTTCTGCGGGCGGTATAGGCTGAGCCTAGGCACGTTAAACTCCTACGGCTAGTTTTTTAGCCAATTTATTTGCCTTTAACGTAGCAGTTCTTTTTGCAATTGTTTCAGGACTTAATTTTTTACCATACATATGATTCTCTTCTCCTGACCTAGAACGTTTGTTTATATGCTCTATAGTTTGTTTGCGCCCTTTGGTCTTTTCAGATTGTTTTTTTCTAGATTCTATTGTTCTTGTTTGTCCCAAATGAGAAATACTAGCATTTACTCTATGCTCCTCTGTCCATTTCTTTCCAAAATTTGGATTTAACGATCCTCGTTTCCCAAACATTGGATTATTCTCACCCTTGAATTTTTCACTTTTTATTTTAGCGCCGGCAATTTTAATACATTCAAAAATCTTACCTGATACTTTATATCTATCTTGGCCCGGTCTTTCTCTGTACAGCATACAACTAAATGCATTCCATAGCTGATATTTTGATTTGGTTTCGGTGACCATTTTTGTTAATAACCAATGGCATATAAAATGTTCTCTAGCTGTGAGATTTACTAAATTATCATCGGTGTCTTTTCCACCTAAACATTTAGGCAAAATATGATGGCGCTCGGTGTAACCAACCACAGGTCTATTTTTTGCATTCTCGATAATAGAGAAGTACCATTTTTTATATTTAGAATCAGTAAACATATAGTTATTTATCGTATATTTACTTGTAAAATAATGCTTGACAAATGCCCAAAAATCGTATATAATATTATATAGTGTGATAGCCCTGTACGGAGAAGTATAATGAAGTCTGACATTAAAGAACTTAAGGTATCTCAAAACGATGCCAAATATTTGGGTACTGAACCCAAATTTGACAAACAGCCCAGTGAGAGCGAATACCAATTTGCAGTGATCAAGGCATTAAATTGGTACAATTACTTTTTTACAAACAAAGAAAGTAAGGAATTGTTATTGCAATATTTGGAACATAACGGGCGTGACAAAGACGCTAAACGTTTTCGTAAAGTAAGTGACAGTATTGTGTACCCAACTACAGGCTTTATGGCTCGTATGTCATTGCGTGGGCTTACATTAAGTGAGCAGCACAAATCAGGGCTTGATGTTGAAATCAATCGACTAATGGATACTGTTGCTGTTGACACTACTGATGAAGAAAAACCAAATCGACCCAATGTACAAGAGATTATGCGTGATCGTACATTGGAAGCAGGTGGCGAACTTGAAGGTTACTTTGACGAATTTTTCACTAACGGCTATCCAAAAGATTTTGAAAGTAAAGTCGTTGAAGAATTATCTAAACGTAACATACTTCCACAACATGTGCCAATGTTAGTTAAAGCATGGCAAGATCGTTTAGATGAATACAATGAATTACTTAAAGGTAAAGACAAAGATTTAGTTGAAGGTTACAATAATTTGGGCAAGACCCAAATTAAAAACGCAATTAAGTATTGCGAACAAATCATTAGTGACCTTAACGCTTATGTCAGTGTTAAGAAAACTAACAAAGCCCCACGTGCTAAAAAGGCAGTACCGCCCGAAAAGCGTGTGAGTAAGTTAAAGTATCTTAAAACATACAAAGATACTAAAACCAAACTTGAACTTAATAGTGTCAATCCAGTAAAACTAATTGGTGCAAGTGAGGCTTGGGTTTATGACACTGCTAAACGCAAACTACATCACTTTATCGCTGATAGCTATAGTAAAGAGTTTACCGTTAAAGGTAATCTATTGCTTGGCTTTGACACAAAAGAAAGTGAAACTAAAACACTACGTAAACCCGAAACACAAATCAAAGAGATTATGGGTAGCAAGCCTGCTGCACGTAAATTCTTTAAAGATATTAAAGCACTTGCGACTACACCAAAAGGTCGCTTTAATGAAAATATGATTATATTAAAGGCATTTTAATGGCAAAAGAAAAATCACAAGCATATCTAGAGGGTTATAATTGGGCTAAAAGAACTGCATCTTTTATTCCCTATAACCCTTATGATAAAGCAAGACCAAGTAAAGAAGATACACAAAATTCTAAAGATTGGTATGAAGGTTTTCATGATTACAAAAACACAAAAAGGAAAAAGAAATGAAAGATATTGATTTACAAAAGTACGAAGATTTTGTTGGAGCCGTAACTAGTGAGACTAGTAATGACTTAACAGAGTTTATGACTCGTTTAGACAGACTAGATGCTAATTGGGAAGGCTTTGGCGCCAATGGCGAATACATGCATGGTCCACAATTAAACGTGCCACTGTTTATAACAGGCGCAATGGGCTTGTGCAGCGAAAGCGGCGAGTTTATGGAAATCTGTAAAAAGATATTATTTCAAGGTAAGATGCTTGATGAGCATACACTTGTACATTTAAAACGTGAACTAGGCGATGTGATTTGGTATTGGATTAATTGCTGTCGCAGTTTAAATCTTGACCCTCAAGAAGTTATTGCTGAGAATGTTCGTAAACTTGAAAGCCGTTATCCCGGTGGCAGTTTTGACGTATATCATAGTGAGAATCGTAAAGAGAATGATCTTTGATTTATGCGGCCCAAGGATCCATAATTACAAAGGTTCCGTCATCTCTCTTCATTACGTTGGTATAATAATCGCCTGCAATATCAGTAACGACACCTAGTTTATTTGCGCCGGCGATTAATTTCTCCATAGCTTTGTATAATGATTGAAATTTAGTTTTAAAATAATTATAATCTTTAATATATTTCATAACTGAAATATCATCATCGGGGTGTAATTGTCTAAGTATGTGATTATATATTTGTTCAAGACTATAACCATAATCTGCTAACTGGCCCATATAACCTATAACATAATCTTCTATTGGGCTGAGTTTTTTTAACCTTTCCATTTCATACATTTTGAAATGTTGTCCTGCTATATTTCCCGCTTTAGTTTGATAGAATTTTGGATAATGAATATTAGGATTTTTAATTATAAATTTTAAAAATTTGTCTTGTAAACTTTCTGCTGCCGATTGAATAGAATCGTTATTGTATTTTGATACTAATATTTTAACCACCATGTTATGATCTTTTTTGCCGTAAACTACCCCATAATTTCCAGAACCAAGTTTAGTCCAACCCAAATCTTTCATATACTTGGATATATCTTTTCTGGTTAGTTCTTCTTCTATGTCTTTTATTAACATGATTTAGTATTTATTGTAATAAATAGTATTACAAAATTGGAATTCACTATGGCAATTAACGTACTTAACAATCCTTTAGATACCCCAAACGGGTATAATTTAGAACAAATGAAACAGGCTTTATTTCAAAATATAGCCTTACGTTTGGGTCAGGGAATTGTAGATGTTGAATTAGATCCTGAACATTATGAGGCTGCATATCTATATGCTATTAAAATATATAGACAACGTGCACAAAATGCCACTGTAGAAAGTTATACGTTAATGACTGCTATTGAAAATGTTGACACTTATACGTTGCCTAGTGAGTTTATTAACGTAAGATCAGTATTCAGAAGAACAATAGGTTTAGAAACAGGTCCAAGTTCAAGCAGTTTTGACCCATTCAGTAGTGCGATTCTTAACACATACTTGTTAAACTACAACTATACAGGCGGTATGGCAACATATGACTTTTATGCAGGTTATGTAGAATTAGCAGCACGTATGTTCGGTGGCTATCTTGTTTATACATTTAACCCTGTAACAAAAGTACTTAGAGTAGTCCGTGACTTTAAAGGTACCGGCGAACGTATATTAATTTGGGCTGACGTACAAAGACCTGAATTAGAATTATTACAAGACCCGGGTGCTGGCGTATGGATCGGCGACTTTATACTTGCTACTTGCCAAATCATATTAGGTGAAGCACGTGAGAAGTTTCAAAGTATCGCAGGTCCAGGTGGCGGTACAACATTAAACGGTACTGCTATGAAACAACAAGGTATGGACTTTCAAAATAGATTACTTGATGATCTACGCAAGTATCAAGATTACAGTCAACCATTAACTTGGATTCAAGGTTAAAATGAAGATCAAAGAATTGATTAGAGAAAATCAACAAATTGTTGATGCTAGTCATATCTATTCGATTGTCAAAAAGATCCATCGCAACTTTAATGACTTTGATGAGGGCGATATTACAGATCGTATCTATTGGTTTGATCAATATAAACTTGTGAACTTCCCTTTATCTAAGTTGAATCTCAATGAATGGGATGTTGATGAAGATTTAGTAGCAGATAATATTGCTAAGATTATGAAATCTCAGCATACTATGCCACCAGTAGTAATTGACCCATTTACTAATTCTATCATCGACGGAACTCATCGTGCGAATGCATATGCTAAATTGGGATACGATACCATCCCTGCTTATATAGGGTCAATTAAGTCTAGTAGTTATGGTGAACATGAATCACCGGACGATGAGTATTGAACCTAAACGCTTTATTTTGTCACGCTCCTGTAATACAATAATTACTACGGGAGTTTTTTCTTTTATGATCAGTGGAACAAAACCAGCAGCATTAATTGGTTCTGAAAGCATCGACAAAGAAAAAGAACCGAAAAACTTTTATCCCCTAAAATAAAATGTTATAATTGTAGCAAAGAAATTGACAGCATGAACTATGCTAGATGGCATGGGGATAAATGTAAAAATAAAAAGGAAAATATATGATTGTCGGTGTGTGTGGTTTCATCGGTAGTGGCAAAGATACAGCCGCAGATTATCTTTGTACGGTTCATGGCTTTAAACGACTTAGTTTCGCAGCAAGTTTAAAAGACGCAATTAGTATTATATTTGGTTGGGACCGTGAGTTATTAGAAGGTTCAACTAAACACAGTCGTGAATGGCGAGAGCAAGTTGACACTTGGTGGGCTAATAGATTAAACATGCCAAATCTTACCCCAAGATGGATATTACAATACTGGGGCACCGAAGTCTGTCGTCAAGGATTTCATCAAGATATTTGGATCGCTAGTTTAGAAAATAAACTACGCAGTCTTAATGAAGATATTGTAATTACTGATTGTCGTTTTCCAAATGAACTTAATGCCATTAAAAACATAGGTGGCATAACTATGCGTACACATCGTGGCACAGAACCTGAATGGGTGACTTACGCTGAGAAACTTAACAACGGCAGTGAATATCCACAACAAATGATTCAAGCACTTGAAGAAGTCTTTAAAGTGCATCCTAGTGAGTACAGCAGTGTTGGATTAGATTATGATTATCACTTAGACAATACAGGTACTATTGATTATCTACATAAACAATTAGAATCAGTAATCAATAGTCAAGTCTCCACGCTTCCACGTTAATTCTTTACGCTTAACTACTTCTACACAATTTAAGCAAATAGTTCTTAAATTACTCAATGATATATTTTTTAAATTTCCATCTATATGGAATATCGTCATTTGTGATGGATATAAACTTCTAAATCCGCAACTGTCACACACAGTTTTCTTTTTATAGCCGCTTTTCTCCCAGTTGGCTACTCTATTTTTGTTTTTAGCTTTCTTACTGCCACACTCATCACAAACGCTGCGATAATGAGTTATACCGTCTTTTTTATAATTTATGGCACTATAATTTTTATTACATTTTTTGCAAATAGGTCTGAAATAAATTACTCTATCAGGTATGGGTTCGTTTAAAGAAATTCCTAATTCTATTTTTTTGTTCAACTCTAATTTTTCTTTTAATTTTTTACAAAAAATAATATCGTCAGGGGTAGGTTTTCCTTCCTCAATCCTACGTTGCCTTTCTTCATCTTGTTTTCTTTTTGCTTCTCTACGAGCCTCGATTTTTTCTCTATTTTTGGGTACACCAAATTTGGGTCCTGCCCCCATTTTACCACCTTCAGCAATATTCCATCCTAAATTCTTAACTGGTCTATACTCATGTTCTAAAGTATAACAATAATCCTCAGAACCATATACTAAAACTTCGCATATTAATTTTTTTTTACCAAAAGTTTTAATTGCTTCAATTAGATTAATATTGTGATGTCTATTTTCTGATGCGCGTCTTAAATGGGTAGACATTCTTCCTTCAGGATATTTAGAAACTCCTATGTAACCCTGTGTCATAGGGTCAGTATGTGCAGCTAGATGTATCCAATATAATCCTGCTTCTCTATAATTCATAAATTTATTTATTACAATTACAATTAAATAACAAAGGTTTCCATATACCGACTTTTTTCAATAATTTCATAAATAATATTAAGCAATCAGGTTGTAAACCTCAAAATATTACACAAGGAATTTTAACATGGCATTAGTATCACCCGGCGTACAAGTTACTATCGTAGACGAATCGCAGTATCTTTCAGGCGCAGTAAATTCGGTTCCATTCATTTTATTGGCAACCGCAGCGAATAAAACAAATCCAAATAACCCTGGAACAGTTGCAGTAGGCACTATTCCTGCAAACGCAAATAAATTAACTTTAGTTACAAGTCAACAAGATTTGATATCAACATTTGGTAACCCATTTTTCTATAACACAACAAATGGTACACCAATCAATGGTTACGAATTAAATGAATACGGTTTGTTAGCAGCTTATTATGCACTTGGATTAACCAACTCAGCATATATTTTAAGAGCAGACATTGACTTAACTTCATTAATCGGTTCAGTAGGTCGCCCAGAAGGCAACCCTGCTAATGGCGCATGGTGGTTAAACACAACATCATCAACTTGGGGTTTATATGAATTCGACCAAGTTACAGGCACATTTAATTTACAATCACCAATCGTAATTAATTCAGATGATTATTCATCTTACGTAACAGCAGGCGTACCAAATGCAAGTTTAGGTACAGTAGGTGATTATGCCGTGATTGCCACAGATATTAATGGTACTCCAACAGCTTCAAATGGTCAGCAGTTCTTCTATAAGAACTTATCTAACCAATGGGTAGCATTAGGTTCAAAACAATGGTTACAATCTGTACCAGCAGTAACAGGAACAGAATCTAATCCAACATTAACAGCAGGTAATAGTTTTTACATTAACTTAAACAGTGTAACACCTTCAACTGCTGGTCAACAATTAATTACTGTCCCAAGTTCTCCAAACAATACTGTGTATGGTTTAGCGAATGCTATTAATACATTAGGTTGGGGCGGATTATCAGCACAAGTAATCAATGGTAAATTAAACTTATTCTCAACACAACCAAATGAGCCAAATAGCGGTTATTGGTTAACAGTTGCTGCACATACAGGAACAGTATTGTCAGATATCGGCATTGATGCTGGATCTTACTTTCAACCTTCTTTTGTATACGGTACATCAGCACAACAACCATTGTGGCAAGCAAGTCAAGCAAGTCCTGCCCCATCAGGTTCTGTATGGCTTAAAGTAGGTAGTGCAGGTAACGGTTTATTACCAACAGTAAGTCAATGGAGCAGTGCTAGTTTGAAATGGATCAATAAACCAGTTACATTAGCAACCAGTGACTGGGTAGCTGATTCTTTATTAGATTCAACAGGTGGTTCTGCAATTCCACTTAATACAGTTTATGCTCAATATGGTTACGACGGTGAAACAAATTTAGGCCCTGTTTACTTATGGTCAAAATCAGCAACAGGGGCAACTGTAGCAACAGGTAGTGCTACAGATCCTACTTTCTCATTCACATCAGGTGAAACAGCAAACATTTATGTTTCTGTACCATCATCACAATCATTGGATGGTCCATACACAATGAATTTAGCGGCTGTTACAAATGCTACAAGCTTTGCAACACAATGGTATGCTTCTGGCGTACCTTACACATCAGTGTCAGTAAATTCATCAGGTGCTATTGTTCTTTCACATACACAAGGTGGTGTAATTATTGTAGACGATACAAATTACACAACAGGTTATTCTTTAGGATTAATGACAACAGCTGGCTTTGTTGCAGGAACTACAACTAATGTTAAATATGGTCCAGCAGCATTACCTGCATTCTATCCTGCACAGTCATCAACAACTGGTAGCGGTACAGGATTTGTTGGTGAAGTACAAAACTATTATGGACAATACGTAGTAAATCCATTAAGCTTCCGTAATGCAGGGTCTGGTTATGCAGTAGGTGATACTATTACATTTAACGGTACTGAATTGGGTGGCGCTCACACAGCAAACGATTTAGTTGTTAAAGTAACATCAGTAGGTTCTGGTGTAGTAGAATCAATCCAATATGTATCAGGTACTCCTGCTACAATATATACTACACAAATCAGTAACTGGGTAGCATTAACACCTACTTATACAGCAAGTTTAGGAGCACCAAACGTAGCTCCTGCTGATGGTCAGTTATGGTATTACAGTGATCCAACTCAAGTTGACATCATGGTAAACACATCAACAGGTTGGAAGGGTTATGGTAATAGTAACTATGACAGCAACGGCTTCCCAACAAGTGGTTCAAATAATACTGATCCAAATGGTCCAATTATTAGTGCTACAGCACCAACTACACAAAGTACAGGTGATGCATTAGTATACGGTGATATTTGGATTGACACATCAGACTTAGTAAATTATCCATTGGTAAATCGTTGGCAGAGTTACAACGGTATGGATCAATGGGTATTGTTAAGTAATACTGATAGCATTAATTCAAGCGGTATTATTTTTGAAGATGCACGTTGGGCAACTAACGGTGACACAAACCCAGCAACTGATCCAATTCCAACAATTAAGAGTTTGCTAACAAGTAACTACTTAGATTTAGATGCTCCTAAAGCAAGCTTATATCCAGTAGGTATGTTGTTATGGAATACAAGACGTTCAGGGTTTAACGTAAAAGCATATGAAGTTAATTACTTTAATGCTAATAGTTTCCCAGATCAAGATTTACCAACACAAACAGATGCATGGGTAACACAAAGTGGTAATCAAGAAAATGGTGCTCCATACATGGGTGCATATGCTCAACGTGCAATGGTTGTAAAATCATTACGTGCAGCAATTGAAACCAATCAGGACATCAGAGATGAAGATAACTACTTCAACTTACAAGCTTGCCCTAACTACTGTGAGTTACAACCAGACATGGTAACACTCAACACTGATCGCGGTGATACAAGTTATATCTTAGGTGATACACCAATGACATTACCTAACGATGCAACAGCAATTCAAGCATGGGCAACTAATGCTGCTAATGCACCGTCAACAAGTATTCAAGGTTGTGTCACACGTGATACATATCTTGGCTTGTTCTATCCATCGGGCTTATCAGTAGACTTAAGCGGCAACCAAGTTGCAGTTCCACCAAGTCATATGATGTTAAGTACATTCTTGTACAATGACCAAGTTGCTTATCCTTGGTTAGCGGCAGCAGGTACACGCAGAGGTATTATTACTAATGCATCATCAATTGGTTACGTAAATGCTCAAACAGGTGCTTATGTATCAATTAAGACAAGTCAAGGTATTCGTGATGTTCTTTACACAAACAACATTAACCCATTAGTGTTCTTCACAGGTCAAGGTTTGTTAAACTATGGCAATATTACAAGTTTTGAATCAAATAGTTCTTTAAATAGAACAAACGTTGCAAGATTAGTAGCATATATTCGCCGTCAATTAACATTAGCAGCAAGACCGTTCGTGTTTGAACCTAATGATAGTGTTACACAAAAAGCAATTGCTGGTGTAATTCAATCATTGTTTGTTGATTTAGTAGCTAAACGCGGTATCTATGACTACTTGGTAGTTTGCGATAAATCAAACAACACACCTGCGAGAATTGATGCTAACGAGTTATGGGTAGACTGCGCAATTGAGCCTGTCAAGGCTGCTGAGTTTATCTATATCCCAGTTCGCATCTTGGCAACAGGTACATTAGGTAACAACGCAGGGTAAGAGATAAAAGTCTAGACACTATGAACAGTGGTGTCTAGACTAAATATAGTATATTAGGAGAATTAATATGGCAATTGCCTCACAATCATTGTTCAACATGACAGTCGCAGGAGACAACTCAGGCGGAAACCAAGGCTTGTTAATGCCTAAACTTCAGTTTAGATTTAGAGTAAACTTTATCAATCTTGGTTTAGGCAATGACGGTTTATCATTAACAAAACAAGTAATGGAATGTCAGCGTCCAAACTTATCGTTTGACGAAATTACATTAAACGTGTATAACTCACGCATCTATCTTGCTGGTAAACACACATGGCAAGAATTGACCATGACAATTCGTGATGACGCATCAGGTACTGTAGGTCAAGCAATTGGCGATCAACTACAAAAACAAATGAACTTTGTAGAACAAGCGTCAGCAGCAGCAGGTCAAGATTACAAGTTTGAAACAAACATTCAAATCTTAGACGGTGGTAACGGTGCATATGCTCCAGTAGTATTAGAAGAATGGCAATTGTATGGTTGCTTCTTAAAATCAGCTAACTACCAAACATTAAACTATGCTACAAGTGAAGCAGTAACAATTCAATTAGCTATGCGTTATGACAACGCAGTTCAATTGCTCAATGGTTCGCTTCAAGGATTGGGTAATCCAGCTGTTGCTAGAAATTCTGCAATCGCTCAGGATTCAGCTACAGGTATCGGTACTTCTGGCCGTTAATAAAATACAAATCCTATTCACGCCAATCGTGAATAGGATTATAAAAACATGGCACTAGGATATAATGGTCAGTCATTAGAGGCAGCTTCAAGCCCTTCTCTATTATCTAGTGTAATAGGGTTAGTAGGCGCCAATGGTCTTGCATCTGCATTAGGCATCAATACTCTTAAAGAAGTATTAGCAGATTTTGGTCACGCTGACAAAATATTTAATAGCAATTCATTTGCTAATGCGCCTAAACAAAAATTCTTATTTCACGTATCATTTGATATAAATCCACAAGCATACACACCTAATACTCCTGATCAAACAAATATGATTGGAATATTAGTTAGAGATATTAAATTGCCTAGTTATACAATTGCCACTCATCAATTAAATCAATATAATAGAAAAAGAATTGTACAAACTAAAATAAAATATGATCCAGTAAACATTTCATTTCACGATGATATGAATAATACAATAGCCAAGATGTGGGCTGCATATTATACATATTATTATGCTGATGGTTCTCTACCAGGCGTTGCATTTAGTGGTAACACAGGCACAGCAGCACAAGCAGAATTTGCTCCTCCGGCTGGCGGCGCCACTACTGTAGCTACAATGAATAATTATGATTTAAGAACACAATATCTTCCTAACAGTGCATTGCCTAATACAAGCAACTGGGGGTATATAGGTGAAACTAATGTACCATCAGCTAGTTCATCTGCTAAAGTTCCTTTCTTTAAAAAGATAACAATATTTGGTTTAATGAGACATAACTTTTTAGCATACACATTAATTAATCCTATTATTACAAATTTTCAACACGATACTTATAGTTATGATGATGGTGCTGGTGTTATGAGAAACACTATGAATATAGATTATGAAACAGTAGTTTATAATGAAGGATCGTTAGACGGTACACAACCTAGTAATATTGTTACTGGATTTGGCATGCCAGATTCATATGATCTTACACCAAGTCCGATTACTAGAACTCCAACACAAGGTTATGTTATTAGTAATAACGGTGTTGTTCCAGGACCAAGTGGGGGTCAAGTACAATCATTAAGAAGACCATCAATACTTAATCCGTCACCTAATTCAACACCGCCTGCATCAACTACAACACCTCCACCAAATCAACCATCGTCAGCAGGTGCAAATTCAGGAGCAATAAACAGTCAAGTACAAAATGCTGCCACAAATAATAACAACGGAACTAGAAATGCTCCGTTTACACTACCAGGAGCATCAACAAGTCCTGGACCAGCTGGTTTAGCTTCGTCACCTGGCATTGCACCTAATGGTGGAGCATTATCAGCTAATCCACCAAATATACTTGCTAATGTAAATCCATTGACAGGTCAAGTTCAAGGACCTAGCCCAACACAAGTTGTATTTGGTTCAAGTCAAGCAGGTGCACCTTCAACTGCTGGAACACAAGTCACTGGTGTAGATCCTATATTACCTGCAGCCGATCTTAGTTCAATAACTAACGCTCCTCCTCCTACTCCTGACTTTGGTCCTTAACTAAAAATAGATGTATAAATAGTTATACAGGTAAATAACTATGGCAGTAACAGTTAATAATAGTACGTTATCATTAGATCAAACAGTACAAATATTTGATAATTTTTATAATAATCAATTAGTAGTACCATTTTCTGAATTTGATATGGTTAATGGATATTTTAATTCTGTTTGTACATCTTCACAAGTTGCGCAAAATTTTACATACTTAATTTTTTTAATATCACAAGAAACTAATATACCAGCTGTTACTTTGTTAAAATCAATAAGTTCAGGTAGCACACCCGCACAACAAGGCTTGTTACAAATGCAAGGTCTTATTTGTTATTATTTAAATTCATTTAAATCAAAAGTGTCATTGTATGGAATAAGTGTTATTCCTCATCCAAATCAAAACGCTGCTAGAAACGTAGTACAATAAAATGGCTAGATATGCTCAAAGTTTTTTCACTCCAAAAAACCCACACAAATACGTAGGTAATCACAAGCCTTATTATCGTAGTGGTTGGGAATTAAGTTTTATGATTTTTTGCGATAGCCATGATAAAGTTATTCAATGGGCTAGTGAAGCTATAAAAATTCCATATCGTAATCCATTTACAGGCAAAGGCACAGTTTATGTGCCTGATTTTTTTGTATTATATGAAACAGTTGGCGGTAAACAAGTAGCCGAAATAATAGAGATTAAACCTAAAAAACAAAGTATTATCGAAAGTAAAGTTACAAATGCTAGAAACAGAGCAGTAGTAGCATTAAATCATGTTAAATGGGCAGCAGCAAAAGCATATTGTAAACAACAGGGTTTAGTTTTTCGTGTTATAACTGAAGACGATTTGTTTTATAAATCAAGAAGTAAATGATAATACAATCTGTTGATACTCCTATATATAAAAAATATACTTGGTTAAAAGATAATCATGATTGGGGCGGGTGTTTAACACATAACTCATTGAATTACGCATATGTAGCAATTCCAAAAAATGCATCAAGGTGGATATTACAATGGTTGCATAGTAAAAATTTCTCTGCTGTAATAGATGTGCCCAATGATCAAAAGTTTTGGGGACCAGTAGATGATGTAGGATTTCGCTATAGCAATTATAATTTTATTAAACAGGGGCAATCAAATTATAAGTTTATAGTTATATTAAGAGACCCGTATAAAAGATGGATATCTGGTATAATAGAAATGTTTCATAGAAAATTTCCTGGCGCTACAATAGACAATCCTGTTACTATAAACAAAATATTTACAGATGTTAGATTAGACGAACATACTGATTATCAGGTTAATTATTTAAGCACACTAAACACAGATAGTTGTATATTTTTTAATCTTGAGGATCCTAACTTTAAAACATCATTTATTAATTATATGTCAAATACATTCTCTATTTCATATGATGTGGAGATAAAAGAATATTCGCATGGTGAAACTTCGATATTAAACATTAACAAAATGAAAGCGCAACTACAGGAGATAATAGACAAAAATCCTGATTATATTACACGTGTTAAAGACTTTTATAAGCCCGATTATGATTTAATTAACCAAGTTCAATTTTACCAATAAATACTTTATGAACCGAAAATTAGAAGAATTATTTAACCTAGAACCCCAATCTGAGAACTCGGAAACCCCCGTTCTTGATCCTGGTCAAGAAATTACCCCAGAGGTCCTAACTAATATAGAAAAAATTGAGCAAGCATTACCTCAAGTTCGGGGCTTAGAAATGTCCGACATAGAGATGGATGAACTAGCTAATATTGCCACAGCAAGTTACAAAGACCTAATGGATTTGGGTATGCAAACTGATAGCAGATACAGCAGTGAAATATTTGGGGTAGCTAGCAATTTATTGGGTCATGCTATCACAGCTAAAACAGCTAAAATCAACAAAAAGCTTAAAACTATTGAATTACAGCTTAAAAAAGCAGCATTAGATCAAAAAGCTGCCGCTAAGAATGATGAAGTTGAAATTACCACAGTAGGTGAAGGCAAGAAATTAGATCGCAATGAATTACTTAAAATTCTGAATAATAAAAATCAGGATCAATGATAAATATAGTATAGGGAATCCAATATGAAAAGTTTAAAACATTATATAGCAGAAAGTGTACATACCTATGATTACACTATAAAAATCGCAGGGGACGTTACCGATAACTTCCTAGAATTATTCACATATAATCTTACTAGCAAGTTTGATCCTAAAGAAATTAGCAAACCAACTTACACACCAATACAAAAGTCTCCATATGGTTTCCCTGATTTAGAAAATCAACGTGTATGTATTATTAAAGCTAAATTTCGTTATCCTGCAAACGAACCAATGATTCAGCAAATGGCACAATTATTAGGTCATAACTTGAACATGGTACGTGTTATAGATACAAAATATGATGATAGCGTTGACCATGAGTCAGAATTATACGCTAATCAAATGAAACATAGTCCAGTTCTTACACACGAAGAAATGGAAGACAACGGCAAAAAAGCAAGTAAAGAATATGCAGGTTCATATTTGAACAGCATTAAAGATCAGGCTAAGGATGATAAAATTAACATGCCTTACGCAGCAAAAGAAACTAAGGATGCGTTTGATCCATTCAAGCCATATTTGGATGACAAAAAATTAGGTGATCAAAGCCCAATGTCAAAAATTACTAGACCAGCTAAACCGCCAATTGGCACAAGATCAAGAGCATAAAGGATTATTAAAATGGATATGAAAAAAATGTTAGAAAAGTTTTCTGAAGTGCAAAATAAGCCTATCAAGGAAACCAACACAACACCTAAAGCAGGTAAAAAAGTTCTTAAAGAATCAGTCGATGTAGCACCTGCTAGTAGATTATCTCTTAAAGATGTTTTTCATCAAATTAAAAAACAAAGATTATCAGAAGATGCTCCAATTCCTGTTCCTGTACAGCAACAAGGTAGCAATAAACCAGCAAGTGCAGGTGTAGTAACTATTAATGATCCTAAATTACAAAAAACTTTAGGTCCGGCAATCAAACAATTATCACAAGATAAAAAGATTACAGTTGTAACTCCTCAACAGCAACAGCAACAGAGTACAACTCAACCTGCTAATGCTTCAACAACACAACCTGTATCTGAAGAATCAATGGATGAAGATAAATGGATTCAAAAAGCAATTAAACATCCTGGTGCATTTAGTGCTAAAGCAAAAAAAGCAGGTATGTCAACAGCAGCATTTGCAGCAAAACACAAACATGATTCAGGCAAGTTAGGTAAACAAGCACGTTTAGCACAAACATTAAGCAAATTACATAAAGAAGGTATTGAAGAAGCAGACATTCCTCATACCGGTGGCATGGATGTTGACGGTGCAGGATTAGGCGCCGGTCGTAGTCAAACAACACTAGAAGATTACAAATTGCCAAACGGCGTTAAAGTTGTACAACCAGAAACACATAAAATGCCAAAAGCACCTAAAGGAAGTGCCCCAAGAAATCCTTTAGACGAACCTGAAAAGAAAAGTCTTGGTCAAAAAGTTAAGTCACTCTTTACAAAAAAGGGTATCGAAGAAGCAGAAACATTACAACAAGCCGGAGTAGACGGCACAAGTAGAGGTGGATTAGGTATGGGAAGAAGCACAACAACACTTGAAAGCCGCACAAAGGCTG
>Ga0208744_1000081_pt1 | contig 44930 bp, 49 predicted proteins | sample CryBogCBH24Aug09_FD_184620 | JGI IMG/M metagenome (GOLD analysis project Ga0208744, IMG submission 184620) | Freshwater microbial communities from Crystal Bog, Wisconsin, USA - CBH24Aug09 (SPAdes) (version 2) | ecosystem: Environmental > Aquatic > Freshwater > Lake | place: Crystal Bog...
CTTTTGACGAGCGCCCGATCGGGCTTTTCCCGAAACTTAGAAGGAATCAGCTGCGGGTGCATTTGCGCCAAAATCATGTTGAGGCGGTAAGCTATATCTGGATGTACTTCCAGATGAGCCGTGCCTTTTTTGAAGATTTTGAGACGCAAGGTGTTGCCATCAAGACTAACCCATTCGCCGAAACGGTTTTGTTTGATCAAAGCGTCAATGGCACTTGAACTGCTGTTAAATTTGATGTCATCTCCGTCCATAAATTTTGAGATAACATCTCGCAGATCGTCCAAGTAGCCACAAAGTTTCCAGTCCGTGGTCACCCAATCTCGGTTGTAGTTGTACCAAATGATAAGGCGCTTGGAGAACCCTTCAGGGTGATTGGTGACGTGTTCGCGAGAGAGCTTGCGAAACACACCGTCAATTTTTTCTGACAGGAACTGAGGGCGCATATCGAGTAAACCATACAAAGTTGATCGAACTGTTTCTGCTTCGAAGGGCGGCATTTTGGCTTCTACCGCATCCTCATCTGTTCTCCGCCGGGATTGTGATCTCCAGCTGGTCAGTGATTCATGCCATTCATCACGCCGTTTCTGAGGCATATGATCTCGCACGCCGGTTAAATCCATCGCCCTGCCCCAATAGAGTTCGGTTAAAGAATTGATGGCACCCTTTGGGTTGAACAACTCTGCAGCAAGGCATTTCATGGATGATCGAGATTCCGCCTCGGCATTTCCGTCTAAAAAATGCCACATGGCAGACTGAAACACAGAACCGCTTGCCAATTCAGCTGCTTGCTGAATGGCTTGTTGTTGACCATCAAACTCTGCAACCAAACGATCAATCGCATCGGTTGAGACTGGTGGGAAAAACGCTTCATTGACATCAAGGATGTGAATCTCATTTTCTGAGATCAAAACACTGGTGTCGTGACCCTCGGTTGAGGATTTGGGCTGGTCGAATTGAGGATCTGGTGCGCTTTGCGTTAGTTCGCTCGCGGTCAGGTTAAATAAATCGTGGCTGTCTTGCATAACTATCTCCTGAAAGTGCCTCGGTATGAGGCAGACGCAAGGAGATGTAAAAATCAAACACAAAGAATCGCACAGTCGTCAAACGAAAAAACACCTCCAAAAATGGAGGTGCATGTGTATATAGAGATTACCAAACGGGGCAAATTTTCCCGCTTGGTAAGTTTTTTAAATCGACTGGATCTTGGGCCAACAGACTTGTAGTTGAATCAAACCAACCGTTAAACTTTTCAGGTCTTGTGTTCGCGTAAGATTTCATTGCATCAAAAATCTCATCTTCAAAGCCGTGAAGGAACTTCAGATGTTTCTGAGCCGTGGTCGGAGCTTTTGCATCACAAATATTCAACACCACTGCATCGAGCATAGCCGAAGGATCAACTTGTTTGATTTTGCGAGCTTTATCATTTAACTGGATGGCGCAGGCTTGAAAAAATGTTGCAATAATTTGAGGGTTCAAGTAGCAACCTTGATTGACGTCCGGATCTTCGTTCGTGGCACCAAAACAAGTGTCTAGTTTTGCTTTGTAGAGCAACTGATAACCAGACGATACCAGTTTATCTCGTTTATTTAGAGTTGTTACCGCGCTTTCCAAACCGACCAGAGTACTAACGGCACGGTAGTTCCCAACGACAGCATCTTCAGGGGATGTGCTGATTCTGGCACCAAATACACCATCGGCACCACCAATGCAGTAAGCATGAACCCGTGGATAGACTTTTCTGCGCATCAATGCATTGGGATGGATTAAAAAGAACCAGTCATAAATCATGTTGAATACCTCATAGAGAAAATGGGGCAAATGAGAAATTGCCAAGATGCCTAGAGATTTCCAAAAAAAATAAATGCCCGATTCTGTGAAGAATCGGGCATTTGAGTTGGAACAAGCAATACTTACCAAACCGGGCAAACGAGCCCGCGTGGCAGTCTGGACAAATCGACGTTACGAGCAATGGGAATCAGGATTGGCGATTGATCTGACCCATGTGCAGGATGTTCAAATCGACAATCTCCAAATTGATAATGGGATTCCCCAAACCGGGATAGGCATTTGCGGATGTTGGCTTTGTGAGGTTTCAAATGGTCATGATAAAGAGTGTGTAGTAAATCAGTCATGCGGTTGTCTGGATCCGTAGTATGGCTATCGGACAGGTATTGTTTGATAATGTGCTCAAGCAATACGTCTACCAGACAGACATTTCGCTTCATCAGAATTTGAGCAACGGTTTGCAGAAGTGTGGAAATAATTAGTGGGGTTAGCCACAACCCCTCCTCCGTCATTGGGTCCGATGGTGAAGCGCCATGAAAGGAATCAAGATCGTTGATAGTAATGACATGATGATAGCCTTTGGCGCGCTTTTGTATGAGGTCATCGTGTTTGAACGCGGCAAGATTATGCATCGTGACCCCGTCTTTGTAATGGCCCTTGGCAATCGCCTCTGGTGAGATGGTTGTGATCTTAGTGCTGTAGTTGGAACCTCGATGCTCTGAATATGCCCATACCCAAGGAGTTGCTTGAGACCCGCTCAGTCGTTTAGGGTTGATATAAAAATGCCAGTTGTATTTCATTTTCATCTCCGATATCAAAAAGTTAGCCGTTAGCTAGATGCGTGGAGATGTAGAAAAATTGTAAAAGATAAGCCACACCCAAAAGAAAACGCCCTGCACTATTGCTAGTGAAGGGCGTGGGGACTAATAAAAATCAGGCGGCACAAACTTCGAGCTCGCCATTTTCAAAAAATTTCACCTGAAAGGCTTTTCCTTGAAGTGCTCGCCGGACAGAAAAATCAGTACGAGCGAGAACAACCTTTAGCACATCAGACTCATTTGTTCCACGAAGCAGGTCAATAATGCCTTGAAGACTTTGGAGATCTTCCTCTGCCTCATCTTCATGGTACCGTTCGTTACCCGCTTCATCTGTGTAATACCAATCTCTAACCTGCGTGAGAACTTGCGAATCAGCACGAGGCGGGAGCAAAAATATATCTTGTGCAGTACCATTGCGACTGTACCCGTCCTCATCCGCACCAATGGCAAGTCCGTCATCACCACCAACTACTACGGACAGACCAAGGGATGGCACATTGATGGTGTACTGATCTACCAGATGAACAGTAATACCTTGCCAAACGGTTGATTTCAGAGAGGTGTACTCAACTGAAACAGGCTGAATGGCCGGTACGCTGCTATCTTGTTCTGATTCGTCGTCTATCACTGGCAAGTGTGACAGGATGTCGTAAATCCAATGCTTCGGATCTAACGCTTCAGACATGATGAGCGTGCGACTGCGCATCAATGCCGTGTTTAGAGCCATGTTGAAATCATCTTCTTCATTATTCCCGTCAGCGATACTGGCCACGATCAATTGTTTTGAAAGATAGTCTCGATCAAAAAACTCTCTGCCTGCGCTATCAGGATTGAGATACGACACATCCATACCTTCCTGCGAATCCTTTTTTACTGACTCGAGAGTATAAAAAAGATGAACAGGCAGCACGTCGATGTCGTTAAAAATATCAAGACAATCGAGTTCACGGGCGAGATCACGGTAAGACAACACGGCTGTTGGGTTCTCCGCCTTTAATGTCAGCAATCGACGTTTAAGAATTGTTTTAACAGCCAGATCAATCGCGTCCTTTTGTTCGCTTTCATTGATTAAGCAATCACGGTCAGGCATCCGAGCTTTAAAGGTGTTGTTGAGGTGAACGAGCACACAACGCCCTTCGTAAACGTAACGCCTTCTATTCAAAATAGGGAACCCTTGTAGGTAGGCCAACACACCTGGGTAACCTAAGTTGTTGCCATCTCGCATCTGCTGTAAATCATACGAAAGAAAGCCGTACTCAAATGGCTCGAATGCCTGGTTTAAGCGATGAGGACTGGGTATGAGCTCGCCTTGCGCAGTTTCTCTGCCCTCATACCCGTATGTACCGGTGTAGTAAACATCGACTGGGAAACCGGCACAATAACTAAATAAATGATCACGAACGCCCAATTTGTTTAGCGATTTACCGTAAAGAGAAACCACGGTGCCAACTGTAACGGTTGATGGTTTGACTTCAATTTCCTGATCAAGCAAGTTGCCAGTGGTTAATACCTCGATTTCTTTTCCCTGGCTTTGCACGACGACGCGTTCTGCGGCAAATAGGGCTGAGAAAAATCCCATGCCGTAGGGTGCGTCCTCATCCATCACGCTTTCATCCCAGTTAGATTGAGCAAGTGTGAGCAGATCCTGAAAAGATTTGATGCCGCTGCCGTTATCGGATACCGATATAAATCCTTCACCCCGAACGACATCAATCCGGGTTGCTCCGGCGCGACGACTGTTTTGAAGCAGCTCTGATATGACTTTTGTGTTGTCAGAGAAGACTGATCCGATGTTTTGGATCAAACGATTTTGATTGACTTCGATTTTCAATGAACTCATGGCCATCTCCTGAATAGTATGCGACGCGGAATGCGTCAAAAAGACCTACAGGGAGATGTATGCAACGAAAATAATTGGATAAGACAAAGAAAAAGCCCACTTTATAGGTGGGCTGTGGATGATATTAACGATGCGCGCTGTGCAGCACATTGAAGCATTACTTACGACGGCTGAAATTAACACCATCGATCACGCAGTTCGACACAACGCCGGCATCCCGACCGCTAGGACAAAGTTTGCCAATAAAGTGAAATTTAAAAATAACAAGCCGCTACTTGTCTTCGGCGTCACCAGATTAATTTATTTGGCGCCGGTAATGACACAATCAGAGGCAATACCTGAGTCCATGCCTAGCGGCCAACTAACGCCGGAGATTTGAAACTTATCGTTATCCACCAAATCCCCTTCTGCTTTTAAAACCCATTGCCATGTGCCAACCACCTCGGTATTTACCTTCGTAACCCTAACAACAGCTACGTGATGATCGCTAAATGTCACATCGAGGGTTGCTGGGCCTCTCTGCGAATTCCCCAAAAAATGTCCATGCCCATTTTCGATTTTGCTGTTATTAAATTCAATGACAGATCTACCCCACACTCCTTTTCTGGCGACACAGTCAGTACTAAACTTCCAATTCCCGTCGTATGGGTTGGCCGCCCCTTGTGACACGATAGGGAGCAGAAAAAGTAATGCCAGTAGTAATTTTTTTAACATGATGTTATTTCCTTAGTTTAAGTCAGCACAACATTGCCTGACGGATGTTAGATGTATGAATCCGAAATTATTGATGTGAATGGTGTTGCGAACATGATAACTCAAAGTGTTGATGATACAAAACCGTCAATTCAAAATTCAAGCATCGATTCAAAAGCCGAATACTCATTGGACATCTTCCTGTTCGGACCAAAACCTAAGAACTCGGATGTTTTCTCATCGGTGCCAAACATGTACCAGGCGCGTCCGTTTTGAATACTGGCATTGACACAGAACTTGTTTGGGTGAAGCAGGGCCACAAGATCCCGATTGCGATTAAAAATCTGAACACCACCGTGCTTCAGTTTTTTGTAAAAACCGTTACAACTATTGGTGAATTCAGATTGATTTTTTGCATATTGCTTGTTGTTAAAGGTAAGCATGTCATTCTCCTTAATACGCCTCAACATGAAGCGAACGAGAAGAGATGTACACGGATGGAAAAAGCCGTCAATCCTTGGGGATCGACGGCTTGGTTGTAAAAGACGAATATCAATAGTGACCGAGAATATTCATTTCGTCCAGAATGTCGGAGGGAATATTAGCCTGTAACCAACCAGGATCTTCTTTGATGTCAAAGCGCGTGTTTTGGCTTTGTTCAAACCGCCCACAAAATGCCATATTTGGCTCAAAGTAATAGGCCACAACTTCAAAACCAAGTGTTTCAAGTGCAGCATAAAAGGCAAGCGGTGCCGCCCAGGCGCTGACGAAGTCAAGTGCGATTGTACTTGGTGATTCGCGGCAGATGGTAATGTCTTCGCGGGCAATGTCCCAAGAAACACCCCACTGGTTCATGCGCCATTCTTTCCATGCAGGCACCATATCTGCACTTGGGGGTGGGCTTTTCAGTAGCACCTCTGGGCATGGAAAAAATTCGTTCATCAACTGCCCTGCAGTCGCGGCCGCTTCAACTCTATCTATCTGTGCTGAGTCAGTATGAGAGAGCACTGCGTAATTGTTACACCAGTTAGGCATGATTTATCTCCAAAATGAATGTTGGCAATATCGCCAGACGCTTTGAGATGTAAAAGATATTGCGAATGACAGCACAGAGAAAAAAGAAGAAACCCCATGGGATCCGTCGACTCGAAGTTTTTAGTATGGTCAATTCTGAAATGCGTTTCAACATAAGGGGAACGAAATGCGATCTACGCGCTTGAAAAAAGCCGTCAATCCTTGGGGATCGACGGCTTGAATGTTAAAGGTGACTATCAACAATGATTGAGAATATTCATTTCATCCAAAAGATCGGACGGGATATTAATCTCTAACCACTCAGGATCTTCTTTGATGTGAAAACGAGTATGCTGATTTCGCTCAAACTGCCCACAAAATTGCGTACTAGGTTCAAAATAATTAGCACGAACCCCAAAACCAAGTGTTTCAAGAGCGGCATAAAAGGCAAGCGGTGCCGACCAGACGCTGAAAAAAATCAAGTTAATGCTTGTCGGTGATTCACGATAGGTACTTATGTCTTCGCTGGCAATTTCCAAAGAAACACCCCAATATTCCATACGTCGATCTCTGTAGGCAGGCGTCATATCTCCACCTGGTAGTGGGGCCTCCAAAAGACCTGCTTGGCATGGGAAAAATTCGGTCATCAACTGCCCTTCAGCAGCGGCCGCTTCAACCCTATCTATCTGTGCTGAGTCAGTATGAGAGAGCACTGCGTAATTGTTACACCAGTTAGGCATGTTTTATCTCCAAAATGAATGTTGGCAATATCGCCAGACGCTTAGAGATGTAAAAGATTTGGCGAATAGCTGTATAGACAAAAAAGGAAAACACCTCGGATCTTTCGATGCGAGGTGTTGGTAGTACGACTAACAAAGCTAAATAGCGGCTTTGATTTGGTTGACAACGAACCGCCCGAGTCCGGAGACTTGTTTGGTGCTAATTGCCTTCATGCCAGTTTGTTCGCTGAGCTTACGAATGGAGGGGATCATCCCGCCAATCATCACACTCGCGACTTCAATGCCCATATATTTCGCCTCGTTGTAGCAAGAGGCAAGTAATGGAAGATCGGCCGTGTCACCGTCCGTCACGACAAGCAAAAGCTTTTTTAGTTCGGGACGGCAAACGAGACGACTCATAGCAAGCTGACAAGCGGCACCAGTGATCGTGCCACCATCGACAGCAGGCGATTGCTTGCGTTTGCGAATCATGTCACCGTCTTCATCAAAAGATTTGACGGTCATGTATACATCCGCAAATGCGGCAAACTCATAGGGGATCTCGAACTCATCAAAGATAGCGCCAAGCCCTTGCATAATGCCCTCGCAGGCAACCAAGGGGCTGGAGCATCCTGAAATACTGCGTTCTGCCCGCATTGAACCAGAGTAGTCAAACAAGCCGTAAACGGCAGTTGATAACCCGTCGCCTTTAATTTCATTGACAAAAATTTCATCTGTAAAACCACAGGCACCGGGCACAAGCTGTTTGCGATCGATTCGATTGCCTTGCTTGACCAGTTCACGCCTGGTGAATGTTTCCTCAGTTAAAACTTCGATCAAATCATCGCTCGTGTTTTTTAAAACAGAAGCAACCTGTATCACTTCGGCGCTTTGGTACCTGAATTTCGGAGACACAATTTGAAGCTCTGCACTGCTTGAACCAGTGCCACTTTTCTCAACGGCTTTAGCAATCGCTTTAGCAATCAAGTCAGTCAGTTCAGGAGATTGGATATCCTGACGGAGCTGTTTGATAATGTCTCGAGCAGCCTCGATCTCTGTCTCACCGATATCGTCGCCTTGATCAAGCGATGCATCAGTATCGCTCGAGTTTTCTTCTACATCGACTGATTCAGATTGACTCGATGGATCGCCTTCGGTTTCCTCACCGTCCTGCTCTGAATCACGAGAATCCTGCCCTGCCTGTTGTGATGGATTCGATGCATCTTGCTGCGCTTTGGATTCAGGATGAGGCCCTGAACTTGAGGCGGGCGTTGATGCATCTGGAGAGGGCTTGCCAGTACTGCTCGATGCGGCAGCATCTTCAGCAACCTGTTCCCCGCCATCACCTTCAGCCTGTCCAGCAGCCCCGTCACCAGGCGATGGGTCATCGGACTTGCTTTGGCTACCCTTACCTTGGCTGCTCTTACTTTGCTGCTGTTGGGCAGGCTGCACAGGGGCTTGAGCCGGTTGGGCGGTGTTATCTTGCTCAGAGACATCTTTGATCATAACCATGATCTTTCTTGTCAGGAGTGCATTGTCGCGCGAACAAGTGGCGTTAGCCGCTTCTTTTGCGACATCCCAAACCATCGGCCATAGTGCACCGAGTTGATGAGGGATGAGTGCTTCTAATGCATCCATATTGCGCTGAAGATGAATGGCTTGATCAGGCAGCAGACGTCCTCGGCAAAAATTTAACAAGCAAGAGCTCAGTAACTCTACCGTAGAGGCTTGAGCAAATTTTTCTGGCGTACCAAAGAAACCTTGTGAGTTCAAAACTTCGACGGTTTTAGAAAGTCCTGAGCGAACGGTCGGATAGATCTTCATGGCCGCGAGCTCAATATAGATGTCTTCAAGGATGTTTCTGACGTGACGAGCAAGTGGTGTCCACTTAAACGTCTTTGTCTCGAGATCTTTGAAATCACTAAAGGTAGTGTGTCTCGCATGACCAAGGGCCTCGTGATAAAACCCACCTCGAAGGATATCTTCGATGGCAGGATCATCTGAGACCAACCAGTCTTTGAAGATATAAAAAGCGAACTTGCCGGTACGAGGATCCTTGGAAACGGCAAGCGTCTTTCTTTCAAAAGGATGCACCGTAATGTTGTGCTGACCGCAAAGCCAGCTGAGAAAAATACGAATGTTACGCATGATAACTACCTCCTTGAAATTGAAGCGGCAAAATTGCCGATATTCACTGGGCAAGGAGATGTACAAATGCTCACTTATTGTTCTGTTTACCTAAATCATTGAGTAGACAGCTACATTTGAAAAATTAGCTAGGGTTATCCACAGTTTTTGTGGATAACAAATAGAAAACGCCTCCAGTCCGGTTGGACAAGAGGCGTTGCGGTTTTGATAATCTATGCGGCCAATGGCATTGGATCTTCTTGCGGTTCGACGGTGTCGGCGGTATCGACCTGTTCGTAACTCCGAGCAAGTAGATGATCAACTGCTTTTTGGGCGCGCTGAGCGGCCATAACAACAAATTTTTCATTGTTTTCAAGTGCAGTAATCCATCGCTGGATGTACCCGGCCGTGTGCTCGGTTCGATAACCATCAATTCCTGCGTAAGCGCAAAGCATCGAGGCACCGAGCTCAGCCACCATGTACTCCAAGGCCTCACCTTCTGCATTGTTACCAACCATTCGCTTTAAGGGCTGTTTGGTTGAATGCAAGAGTTGATGGAACATGGTGCCGTAATACAGGTCATCATTGGAAAATTGTTGACGATCTCTTAATACGATCTCATTAGTGAGCTCACGATAGGTGTTTGTTTCGCCGATCGTAAGGGTGGCACCAGAGTGCTTCAACATTTGTTCCGCGAGCTCGTTAATGACGATCTCTCGAGGAGGAAGTTTGAAGTTAAAGTCACCGCCTTCAATATCGTTTAGATTCCAAACATTGAAATATTTCATGAGTGGAAAGCGCACTTTGTTGACTGTTCCAGCGGCATCGTTTTCCTCTTTTTCAATGAAATTGAAGAAAACAACAGACTGTGCCTTGCCTTTTTTAGGGGTTCCGCCTTTTGCAAAGGCTTGTTTGGCCGTTACAAAGAGTGAATCCGTCCCGATATTGCGGAGCTTCAGCGTCAAAAAATTGATGCCTCGGTACTCTTTTTTGGTGATGGGATTGTAAGGTGCGCCGATTCCTGCAGTGCGCCATGGCTGTATCCAGGGTAATTCCTCTCCGGATCTGAGTGCTGCCAACACTTCGTCCGTGACGACTTTGGCAATTGAAAAAGTTGACTTGTTTGCTGCTTTCATGTGCATCTCCTTGGTTGTCCAGCGGGATCGCTGGGTGACTGATGCAGGAGATGTCAAACTGACAAAAAAAAGAAATCAGGCTACTTCTTCCCCTCCATCCAGCGGATTAATGCCTGAGGGAAGGTCACTTGTTTTGTCTTGTCTTCGGTCCAGATAAGCGTCAGATTACGTTGCCGACAGTCGTTAACGATTGCCATCTTTCCGTCGTAGGTAGCTGGATAATGCCCGCCAAGAAAAAGTTTGTTGATGGTTTTGGATCGGGGCCGGCCGGTGGGCTCCATAACGCCTTTGAGGTAGATCTTCGTTGGGTGGTCGGTGAGGCTGGCGAGTGCGCCTGGGTGCTTGAAAATAAGGGACTGGTTTCGATCGAGACTTGCCCGCTCATGTGTGAAGACAGCCTGTTCAATGAGGGCATTGAGTTCGGCCATCACGGCTGCAAAACTCTGCTCAGTATTTTTGAGAAACTTGATGCACAGTTCCTTTTCGATGAGTGCAATGTCTTCCGATGAGATTTTGATATCAAAGCTTTTGAATTTCTCGTTATAAATGAGCTTAGGACGCAAGATGGCTTGAGCGTGTTGTTCGAGGATGACCCACAGAGAAACGCCGGCTTCAGACGTGTCGCCTACGGCTAAAAAGGAAAAAGTGCCACCGCGCAGCTGAACCGACGCCGCAAGGAAGTTATCCGGACGGCCCTGCTGGATTGCTGATCGAACGCAATTGAGCGTTGGACGTAAGCTACGAAAACACAAATATTTATTCAAGTTGCACCACCAGTCGTGCGCAAGCACGAGACAAAAAAAGCCCTCGAACGATGTCGAGGGCGGGGTTACTGTTTTGTGGCAACAAGTTGTTCATTAAGATCTTTGCAACCGCTCGGAAGCGTGTACACATGAACATCATGGCCAACGGCGCGCATATCAGCCTGCATTTGCTCAGCAGCGGCAAGGCCAGGCCCATCCGCATCTAAAGCAAGTAGTATTTGCTGACCTTTGTATTGGTCAAACCAGTCTAAACGCCAAGACTGACAGCCGGGGATTGCTACGACGGTACGCTGCGTGCCCAGTTCAACAGCAGATAGCATGTCTATTACTCCTTCGGTCACCATGACGCCTTTGGTTCCTTTCCAGGTCCAGGGACATCCAGCGCCGTAGCGAATAGACTTAATATCACCCTCTTTTGTGATGGGTGCTGCTACTCGGAACTCAACACTGGCCTTGTTATCACCGATAAAACATAGTGGTTTATAGATGACAGCGGGTGTTTTACGCCCCTCTTTCAAAACTTTCGTGCGTTTGAGCGTATCGGTGCCAACATACTTATTAAGCCAATTGCCAGCATAAGCAGGCACACCTGGCATAGCAACGATTAACCCGCGAGCGACACCCTCCAGATACGTGCGCTCTGAAATACCTCTTGACTTCAGGTACCCCATAACGATTGCATCATCAGGCTTAGAGCCAGTTAACATTTTTTGAACAAGATCGGATAAGGCTGTATCGTCCCGTTCATCAGGAATGTGGGGAGCATCCCGATATTCCGTATTGAGATAAGCAAGCGTGGGCGATAACATGCTTTCCATTAGTCTGGTTGCGGCTTCTAATTTGTCGACACCCCAGAACATCTCAGCGGCATCAATCACGTCGCCCTTCGCGTTGCAACCAAAGCAGTTAAAGCCTTTGGTCACGACCGATACTCGGTGCGACTGCTCTCGATAACCGCATTGAGGGCAGAGCCCATAACGCCGGGCGCCACCCGATACCATTACAAGCTTAGCTTGCATAAAATTTTCAAAAAACGCCACAATGGAGATGGCATCTTTGACTGCGGCAAAATCAATCTGTTTCATTTGTCATCTCCGATAAAGTTTGGACTATGGTGGAGATGTCTAAAATCAAACTAATTGCGGTGAGACCACTATTTGGTCACCTGAAACACGCCAGCTGAGGTCTTCAGGATTTTTGACTTGGGGTCATAGGAAATAAAAATGACACCGCTTGGAAGGGGTTGACCAGGAAATACGGTCACGCGCTTGCCGTTATCGATCACGACCATCGCGTCGGGCGTGAGCTGGGCCACTTGAATGCTATAGATATCGAAGGCTTTATTGGCTTGCTCGAATTTAGCCTGATCAGCTGCTTTCTTAGCCGCAGCCTCGTTTCGCTCTTGAATATCAGCGATTTGCTTGTCGAGCTTGGCTTCAAGTTCGATAATTTTTTTGTTTTGATCATCAATTAGTAACGTGGCTGCATCTAGTTTTAAACGAGTGGCGTCGATATCGGTCTTCATGCTTTTGACGTCATCGTTCAAACTCTCAATTTTTGCTCGATCAACTTTATCGGTGCTGGTGCTCGAGTTGGCGAGTTCATTCAGAGCTGGCAAGTTGACAGTTTTTGAACCGGAGGGAAACATAAATTTGTAACCGGCTGCAAGCGCAAAGATCATCACAATGACTGCTACAACGTAGCGGACCGCTTTATTTTTGAAAAATTCTTCGATTCTGTGATTGTCGCTGCGGCGTAGTGCGCGATAACTGGGGGTATCTTCCATGTTTAGCCTGATCGAAGTACAAGTGAAGGAGAAAACTGCAGAGTGGCAGAACTGTTGATAATTATTGTAGCAATGATTATAAGCCATTGCAACCATAATAAGCAGTGAAGGAAAAACATCCCTTGAACAGGCGTCACCAGATAGGTGAGACAAATTCGTTTGGGTGATTGGCCTCATGATCACGTAGATCAATCGTCGAAGTGGTTTTGGTCAAGCACTGGATTGCGTCAAAAAAATTCTGAGCTTGTCGGTGAGCCTGGCCAACCATTTCATTGTTAATTCGTGAAATGATGTATTCACTATCAAGGAGCTCGTGAAGTTTTGTCCGGAGCTTTGTCTTATTTCGAGATTGACAGAAAAAGACTGAGTTTTGTGGGTCAAGCGATCGCCCAGGATCACCCCCAAATGAGATATAAATGCGGTTTTGACTAAGGCTGAATAAGTAATATTGACCTGATCGTCGCCTTAGGAGTTCAACAGAGCATTCCATTGCGTTGCAGAAAAAATAATGATGCAATTATGATAACCGCAAACAGCGAAAAAAACACCCTCTAAAAGAGGGTGTTGTGTATTTAGGAATAATTACCAGATCGGGCACGGCCGTATCAGGTGAGTGGAATCGATCTTGATCAGATGAATCGAACTGTGAAGAGGGAGTTGCCACTCCCAATCGGATGGTAAGTCTTCTTTAGCTATTACCCAAAGGGCATACTTGTATAACTCGGTCCCAGTGTCGGTAGGAGCAAAATCTATCGGCGTTTTGTCTCCGATGTGCACAAATGTGAAGCCTTTGTTTAATAGACCAATGAGTTTGTCTAACATCTTTTGTGGGTTGCCACGAGCATATCTGATTTTCCAGCTGTTACCCGTGCGGCCGACATAACCAGTTCGAGTAGCGACCCCATTTTCGCCAAAATTACTAAATTCAAAAAAAGTAGGCCTCTCGACCTTATTATTTTCGAGTCTAACTTCATGTTTCATTTCAATCTCCGAAGTATGGCGCTAGGCCCGTCATCAACGAGATGTCGTTTGAGAGAAAATAAAACCCCACCCAGCGCTGTTGCATAACTGGATGGGGGTGGGTCACCAAACTGGGCATGTCCCATTTAGTGAGTTGATATCGTGCATATCAAGACTCGCAGGATCGAATCGCTCAAGTACCACACGAGGCGTTGCTGTGCGAATGGGATTAGCGCCTGCTTGATTATTGGTTAGGGCGAGGACTGCCATTTCAATTCCAGCCTCGCCTAGCCCTTGAACATTGTGGTTACCATCAATGTTCTCAAATACGTATCCCTTCTTAAGTTTTGAGCGAATCTGGTTGGCCAGTTTTTTGGTGTCGGTTATAGAACAAAACATGGAATGTGAAAGTGTTTTGTTGACCGGACCGTACTTCACCCAAATGTTACCTAGATCCCAATCAGAATCAAACTGGTAGTACTTATGGCTAGAATGTGTCTTACATAAAAGTTTGACGGTTGCATCATTACGCATAACTATATCTCCTAACAAGGCAATTGCCTGACAGATCAAGAGATGTCTAAAAACAAAAAAAGCCGCACGTAAGTGCGGCTTGGTCAACAAGTAAAGCAATGATCTAGAGCCATTCAGTCATTGTCGGCTGAGTGGCCACCTCGTAACCAGATTGCTGAAGCCTCAAGCATGCGCGGTCAAATTGCGATGTAGTCGAAAACTGATCCTTCAGGACCACAACCGGGCCAAGCGGCACCTTTTTTGTATGACGATTGTCTTTCCATACCTCGTCATCGTGATGAATGACCTCATGGTCGGCATTAATAATCAACAACTGATTCGACAACGGATCCGCCGTGGGGGGGAAATTGTCGATGTAGCGATCAAAGCCTGAGGTTACCGTAAATAGACCGGCGTAAGTGGTTGCCATGCAAAGCGTGCCTGCCACTTCTGGGCTCGCGTCACCAGGGAAGGTTACGAAAAATGATTCAGACAAACTCACTCGATGTTCATCCCACATCCGGGCATGCCAGTAAATATCGTTCACGACTTTATCTGTGAACGAAAATCCGGCCGAAATAAGGTGTGATGCGATGACTGGCCAATCCGCCTGGGGATATTTGTCCACGGTCGCTCTGATGACACGATCGATCGTGAGCAAGGTGTCGTAGCAAAATTTATCCTCGGAAACCTCAATAATCTTGGGTTCTTCGTACAAATTAAAGCTGCTCAGTGCGATTAAATGTGTGCCCACTGCGCTTCCCGTCATCATGTTTTTTTCTTTGCTGCTGATTTTACTTTATCGTCATACCAAATCAAGTCATTTAATGACGCAGGTTTCTTGTTATTTTGATACCACCGGTAGATGGTTGTATGGTCTATCTTGACCATCTTCCCATTGCGGTTGACTAGCCCAATTCGTGCAGAAAATTCTTTCCATGGGGATCGAGTCGTGTTGGTCATATCAATATCAAGAAGCTTCATCCAGGCTTCAATAATTTCGACAGCACTTGCGCTCATTAAACGACCATAATTTGCCCTGCGCATCTGCAGGTAAGGACGCAACCTGGCGAGTAGCGCCTCGTAAGGCTCTTGGCCAAGAACATTGCCTTGTTTGTATGACTGAAGTGACTCACGAGTCGTTTTGATGCCGTCAAACGCCTGAAGCTCGCGACAAATTTGTACGGCTGTTAAGCCGAGTTCATCACAAATCGCGTTGATCTCCTGACAAGCGGGGGAGTTCCACTCAACCCCTTTGCCACCAACACGCACCACCCGCTTGAGCTCGATAGAGAGAGCGGGCTCTTCAGGCGCTTGATCAGGATGCAAAATCGGGATCATTGAGAACAGAAAATTAGAAGTCATGGGCTAATTGATATGTTCAAGTGTGTTCGTTGAGTTTTAATCGTGTGTATTAAAAGCAATTTCGTGTGTATAAGATTAACTATTATTGTAACTGCAATAGTATTGTCATGCTATTTTTTGAATCGTAATAACGTGCTTATTTGGCACGGTTTTACTGGGCTTTATTTCCCTAATGCCGGCCTCAAGCATAAAAAGGGGCTCCTGGATGAACTCGATCGGATAGCCGTTTTGGACAAACCAATCATCTTGGCCAACGAGCACAAAGAACGATAGATTGTCCACTTGAATTTCTTTTTCGACTGGAATTTTGTTTGAACGGATGGCCAGGGCGAGCCCCGCACGCAGGGCAGCGGGGTTGCGGGCAGGCGTGGCTGATTTGCTGGTCGCTTTTGAAGGGGCGGCTTTACGCTGAGGTAGCTGAAAAATATCGAGTGGTTCACGGGCGGTGCGCTCGCCGGTCACGGCTTCGTTGATTGCGTCAGTCGTGAAATCTTTGCGTGCGCCGCGCGCGCCAAAGCGACATTTGCCAAAGATGATTTTGACATGCGTGTTGGAGAGATCTTTGAGCCGTTCTGCAGCACTCCAGTGTGTTAGATCAAGCGCAAACGCACGGCCGATTTCAGCAAACGGCTTGTCTGCTTTATCTAAGAGAATCACTTTGAAAATATTGAGCTCTGCCGAGCGCCCGTGTGTGCTCTTGGTATCTGGACGATAAACCACATCGAGCTCGTCGAGCTTAACGAGCAGATTCGATGTCACTGGGTGCGGATCCTTGCCGGACTTAAGCAAAGCGAGCTCCGGTTGCTTGATGTAATCACAAAAACTGTTGATAAAGAGTGTTTCGTCGACAACGAGCAGCGATCTCCCCTCCTCTTCTGTTTTGAAAGCAAGGCTTTTGCCGCTCGGTAGATTGATGCACTGATTAGCTGCAAGAAAAAGAATAAAGAGATCAACCCAATTGTCTTTATCAACAACATCGGGTGCTACATCCGGTGACTCAATCGTGGCAACCGCCTCTTGATATGTCTGCCCGCCTTCAATTGCACCAGCGAGCTTGTCACTGGCGATCAGGAACTGGAGTAAAGCGGTTTCCCGATCTGAGCGGTCTTTTTCACCGGATGTAGGAGTTGCAGGTACAAAAGGAAGGTCTTTTGGATGGTGATAACAGGCAAGAATGTTCTCAATAATTTGACGTTCGTCATTGGGGATCCCCGTATGCCAAAAGGAGGTCAACCTGGCCATCACCTGTGAACCATAGGTGTCGTGCCGAGCGAATTGTCGCTTGGCCAGCACGTTGCCCTGTGCATCTCGGTACAACTGGAAAGTTAAAAATTTACCGACATCGTGGGCGAGCCCAAGCAACCCAGCAAGTGGATCTAGCAAATCGGGTTTGTAATTGGGGTTTTGTGCGCGCTTTGGCTTTTCAGGCGTGTAGTTTGAACAAAACGCCGAAAAATTAAGTATTGACAGGGTAAAAACCAAGAGACTATGGCTGAGTAAGGACCGTCCGGCGTGGGAGTCAGATGTGTTTTCAGTCTCCGACTCTCCCGATGCATCAATGGCGTAGGAGGCAGGATAATCAATATTTTCTGGAGCAGTGAAGAGTCGCAACAAGTCATCAAATAGTGCGACATAGTGGGGGTGACTAGCGGTGAAGGCCTGTCGATATTCCTCGATCGCTGTATGTGTTTTGTCTTCGTAGCCACTGGGATAGTGGCGCTGCAGTTGTGAGAGGTTAATTTGACGGGCCAGTGCAGGCGCCGGAACGTGAACAGGGACCGGTCCCAGACTAGATCGCATCCCACCCAGAGTGTCTGGCATCAGCTTTTGCTTGATGCGCTGGCGAGCTGATTCGCTGTCGATGGACGCTGCAATTAACCCGAACAAAATAATTGAGCCGCACGCTAGGGCATAGTAAAGGTCGTAATCCTGGTCAGCGTAGAGAATGGCTGCCGTGATACCCCAAAACAAATAAACCACAAGCATGCTCTGTGGCACCTGTTTTGCTTTAAACGACGCCATACTCGACCCTATTCAGGAAAAACGCCAACGTGCGTTTGGAAGCGATCAGAGGTTATCGGTCTCAGCTAAAGGAGTTGCTGTGGGAGGCGTTGATCCAAGATGTGCGGTCTGTGGTTCGCTATTCGATACCAGTGCGGGGGCAAGGTCAGCGCCGGGTCGGTTGTTACGGCGCGATTCCATTTGTGCCGCCATGTCGGTTATCCAGCGAGGCGGGTCATCGGTTTTGAAATTGATGTCGTACTCCTCAGTGATTTGCTTAGGCGCACCGATGCGAATATACGAGTGTGTACGACGCACGACCTCGCCACTATCATCAGTCTTGAATTCGTATTGTCCGTGCTCGTTGTACACAGGCTTGCCTTGATCGTCGAGCTTAACGAGAGGGAGCCTGCGCCAGGCATATTCGCCGTCAACGTAAATCAATGCGCCAAATTTAATTTTATCGACCAAAGCGCCCGCATTTTTTGCATCATAGATAAGGTGCAGAATATTGTCGGGATTACTGGTTTGACGCAGCTGAATGTGAAACTTGGGATTCTCTCCATTCTCAAAATTGGTGCCCACAACAACGCCAGCGAGATTAACCTGGTTGTGCTGTCGAGCGCTGTCGCCTTTACCTAAACGATCCGTGGCGGGAGAGCCCTCAGTGTCAGCAGTTCGTAAATCGTTGATGGTGCGCAGTTTTGTATTAAAACTTGAGAGTCGCTCGACGTTGCGTACAACTAGAAAAGAATCATACAACCCGTCATGTGGATTGCGGCGCCCAAATACCGAGCAAACGATATTGGCATCTCCTTTGATGACAGGAACAGAACAAGGGATCAAGATAGGGATAGAAATTTTTTCGGTTTTTTTAAGATCTCCAATGCGCAGGCCTGGCCCCGATTGCTCATTATCCCCACCTTTCATGACGAGCTCGCCAATTTGAAAGGAAACATTTTTAAAGCCTCCCTCAAACATCAATTGCGCTGGTTTCTTTCTCTCTCTCAGCGTTAAGGGTCGGATAGGTTTAGCCATGTCGTAAAGTGCCTCGCTAATGGGTTTGTAAATCAATTTATTAGTCCGTTGCTGACATAATAATCACAGTTAAGATAAATTGCAAGAATATTGTGTTTGCAATAGCTCTATATACTAATTTCGCACAATCAGGTAACATTGTTGTATTAAGGTACTTTTATGGGATCTTCCGAGCCAAAAATGGACAATGAAGATAAATTAATTGCACAAACCAATGCGCGCAAAACAAAGCCAACACAGGCTGACGTCGCGCTGGAGCAGCGCACGTTTCTGAAGAAACTTGCAGCAAAGATGGAAGAAAACGGTCATACGATCGATGATGTGTCGCGCGTGCTCGGTATTCCATACAGCTACATTGTTGCTATCAAGAACGGCATGCACCGCATTGCGAAAGCCGATCAATCTACCGTTGAGAAGTTTGCGATTTATTTGGATGTACCCTTGGTACAGATCTACATTTGGTCTGGATTCTTCAAGCCCATGGACTTTATTTCCAAGCGGACGATGAAAGATGGGCTAAGCCAAGCTTTTGATCGGATGTCGAACGACCCGATCATGGCCACTATTGTGCCAAGTGCAATGGATTGGAATAATCCGCGCAAATGGAGCGAAGAAGCAAAACTCACGATCACTCGCTTGTACGAGCTGGTGTCGAACCAACTGTTTTTAAAGCACGCTAACGCGCAGATGGACAAAGAAAGCGAAAAGCTCTTTTTGAATTACATCAAAAAATTCTAATTCATAGCGACAAAAATGGGCACGAAAGCAACTGCTTCGTGCCTATTTTTTTGCCTGATAGGTTATTGCTCTGGCTCACCAGATACGCTTGCTCGCTGTTTGTCTACCAAACTCGGGCGCCCGGGGCCAAGTGGCCGATCGTGCGGGATAAAGTCTGGCCAACCCTGCTGATCAATTTTGGCCTTGAGTCGTTTTTGAGCAAAATCAAGATCCATTTTTCGTTCAACTTCGGTAAATCCCTCATCTACCGGGTTATCGCTGATGCGCTCTAAAAACGCTTCATTGCCCTCCCCGTCCTGCACAAAGGAAGAAAATTCATGCTCGAGCGTAGAACTGGTTCGGGCTCGTTTTTTCTTATGGTTACGAACAATGTTCTCAATGGTCTGGTAGATGATGAAGTACACATCCTCAATTTTTTCAAGCTGACCCTTTTGGCGTCCACCGTTGCTTAACCCGCCAGCAATACACACTGTCTGCACCACAAAGGCGTTTTCCGAGACGACCTCTTCAAAGTAACTATCTTTTACTTTGTGGCGGTGAAGGGCATTCCTCACCATATTGTGGATACGCGAGCATTCGATGAGTGCCCGAGAGATTTCGGGAGATCTCGCCCATTTTTCTGAAGGCACGTCGGATAGAACCCGATGCATGCGACCGTAATTTTGTTTTTCCATACCTAAATCATAGTATATATTTGTGTTGCCAACATAATAATATAATTTATTTTTTACTGGCATCTCTCATCCGGTGTCTACGCGCAATTCCGCGCTAATCAAAATTTAAGGAGATCACCATGAATGCAATTCAACAAATCTTGAAACTCAAAGGTGTCAAACTGTTCGTCAATACTCGTGATGACGTCGTCGTCAAATTGTCCAAAGACGTGAGCGTGCCGGCCGCGCTGTCGTACTTCAACCAAGATGCGGGCTACGATCTACGGGTAAGCCCCGTTGTGAAAAGCCCTGAAACTGACCGCGACTATTCAAAAATCAGTTTCTCGTTGAAAGATCAGAACAATATTCGGTCTTTTTTCAATGGATTTTTGAATCCCGTTAGTAAAAAAGACAGCGAGTATGCGTTCGTTGGCAACATCACGGTCGGTGACGACAAACTCAAAATGATGGTCAGAAACAAAACTGACAAGGGCTTTTACCCTGTGAGCTTTTTTAAAGAAAAGGCCCCTGAAGTAGCTCAAGCGGCATCTGAATCAGCGCCAGCAGAGCAAGCATCAAAGGCTTCGCAACCGACAAATGTCATCATTGACTCGGAAACTGGCGAAGTCATTTTTTAATTGATACCTACGCATGTAGGCAGCCTGTTTTCGTGCAAGCCAAAAACCCACGTCTCTTCATAGAGCGTGGGTTTTTCTGTTTATCGGAGCTACCCAATTAGAAACAATTTGTACATCTCAGACTCAGTGAACGCCGTGTTGGTGTTCAAGTTCCAGGAGATGATAAATGCAGATTTATCTTGATAGCGAGCTTCCTCAGGGCTCGGAAGTGTGGAAGGATTTTCGAAAATCGAAAATATCGGCCACGATGGCAACCGTAATTGCTGAAACAAGTCCATTTCAGAAACCCTACAAGCTGTGGCAAGAGTTGCTAGGTTTGATTCCGCCTCAGGCTGAAAACTTCGCAATGCGGCGCGGTAAGCGCCTCGAGGCAGTTGCTCGCAGGCGGTATGAAAAGCTCGCTGGTGAAACCTTCGAGCCGATTTGCGTGGTAAATGAGCAGTTGCTCGATGGTGATGGCAACCCTTGGGTGATGGCATCACTCGATGGTAGCAATGTGTTTTTAGAAAAGGCTATCGAAATTAAGTGCCCAGGTGAAAAGGCCCACAAAGGCGCATTGCAAGGCATCATTCCTATTTATTATCAGGATCAAATGCTGTGGCAAATGTTAGCAACTGAAAACAGGATCCAGGCAATTGATTATTTTTCCTTTCATCCTGATTTCGAGCCGAACGATCGTGAAGCGTGTGTACCCTTCTCTCTCAAAGGCAATGAAGCTCGCCAGAGCGAATTGTTACGAATGGCGGAAATTTTTAGGGATTGCGTACGAAACAAAGTCCCACCTGGTGGGCCTGAGTTCGAACGTGCCGCGAAACTGTTTGTCATTGCTAACACTGAACAAAAAGCGGCCGAAAAGCGACTGGAAGAAGCGAAAGAGCTGCTTTTAAAGGTCTCTGGTGGTAAACCTCAGTCTGGTTGCGGTGTAATTATTTCCATGACCGATCGTAAAGGTTCGTTAAACACGGAAAAGTTGCATCAATCGTTGATCGACGAGTTCAAGATACCTCCTGAAAGACTGAATCCGGAACAGATTCTGGCTGATGTCGCTAAGGAGTTCAATGTGCCAGACGATCGGCTCACAGAGCTCAAGGCTAAACACACCGGACTGCCTAAGTCGGTCGTGTCGGTCAAAGCTTCGAATGACGCGGCCAAGATTTACGAAGCGGCGATAAAGGAGCAACAAGCCGCACTGGCTGAGGTAGATGTGATTCTGGTATCGGAAGACGCAGAAATGGACGCTACCTCGGTAGCCCCTACTTGGTAAATATGTTCGACCCGCCCCGAAATTCCTTTAACAGGATTTCGGGGTTTTTCCTTTTTTCTACATCTCAAGCGTAGTCATAGTTCGATGCATCTTCGCATCGCTTTCTTAACGCAGTCAAGGAGATGGTAATGAGTCAGCAATTGGAGTACACCTACGTCGATGACGCAGGATTCACGAAACAGCTTCCAGATAATTTGAAAGCTGCTGGGAAAATCAGAAAAAAAGGCGCGCACTTCTGGGACGAATACATTCCCGCCCTGATTGGCGCATATGTCTTTGTCAAAGACCACGTCAAAATTTTGCAATTCTTTTTTGATGGTGGCATGAACCGTTGTCTCGCTATCACTGGCGAAACAGGTACGGGCAAAACCAGTCTGATTGAGCAAGCTTGCGCGCGCCTGAATTGGCCGTTACGGATTGTCAGCTGTCATGATCGCTTAACAATGTTTGAACTGGTTGGTGGATTTCGTTTGGCAGAAGGTAATACAGTGTGGGAGGATGGTCCATTGATTTGGGCGATGCGAAACGGTTCTGTATTGTTGCTGGATGAAATCAATACCATGCCACCGGCGGTGCTTACTGCACTTAACCTGGTACTTGAAAGATGGTTCTATCTCATTCCGGAGACGGGCGAGGTCGTGACTGCCCATCCAGATTTTCGGGTGGTTATCACGGGCAACGCGCTCAACGGAGACAATAAGGGAGCGTATAAAGGGGTTGCGAAAATGAACATTGCATTCATGAATCGTTTCATTCTTGGGCTCAATATGGATTATTTGTCCAAAGATCAAGAATCTCAGATGTTGTGTGCACGTTACCCTGAGCTTTTTGAAAATGTGGCAAACTTTATTGTTGAGATTGCTGGTATGTCGCGTCTTTCCTGCATTGGTGGACAAATCTCGGCGCACCCCATGTCACCGAGAACGACAATCGCTATTGCTGAGAAGGTTGTGGCCTATAGCGGTTATGCTCGGGATAAAAGCGACGAAGAGCGCCAGGCAGCGCAATTCAGACATTTTGATTCCGTGTTTAGCATGACGTATTTATGGGCGCTTAACAGCGCGGAGAAGGATCAGTTTGTTACTGAAGTTAGAAATGCGGCCAAAGCGATCGGAGTAGATGAGTACTTCGACCAGTAGCCCTTAAAATCATTGCAGCACCTACCCCGAAGATCGAATCTTCGGGGTATTTTTTTGGGCTGTGCATTGATTATTTAATCAACCTACTCTGCTGGTACTGAGTTTTGTTTTCAACAAGGATTTTCTTCGAAAGTGACGCAAAGGCGGGTTCAGCCCGTCTGCTAAACAGATCTAAAGCAGCATCGAGTGTCAAATCCCCGCTCACTTTGGTGTAGGCCGTATCCTGGGCGCAGCCATCATCCGTTAGGGTCTTGCTCGTTGCATCAGCCAAGACAATGGCTGGCACTTTGTCTACCCTAAAGAGCTTGAAGGCTTCTGGGTGAATCATCCAGCCACCTCCACCTTCGTTCATTGCTGAGACAAAAGCCCGAGTCTCTGAGGATTTGTCTTGAACAAACCCACGCAAAACAAGGGTAGCACCGAATGAGTGCGCCTGTTTGCTGTAGTTTTTTAACTCTGCTTCAGGCATGGACGAAGAGACAAAGATGAGAATGTCATACGGCTTTCTGGTGCCGTCGCTGGTTAGGGTTCCCGCTTGATCTTTCGACGTTGAAGACCCCCCAGATTTATTCGTTGTAGACCTAGACATAATGTCTACAAAGTTTTTGGAGGCATCTGTTGCTGCCTTCAGCCCTGCCAGATCTGTGTCGGTTAGCACTGATCCTGAAGGGGGATAAGCTGTCGGTGCGGATTGAGCAAAAGCACCAGGTAGCCATACCGTGGCAACAAGAGCAAGCCATACCAAAGTAGTTTTTATCATTGAAGGACAGCTCCCGCGCAGCAATCGCGCTTTCTCATGACCATATATCCGTAGTCGTTGGCTTGAGGAATTGGCGCTTGCGTGCCAGCCTCAGACAAAATGGTACTTCGACCAATCGGCGCGCAGCACAATCCAGCAATTTTTTCAGTTTCTGCGAGTGGATAGAGACGAGAGATTTTGTATTGTCGTTTATCCATAATCGGCTGAAGAGGCCATTCGAGCGGTGTTTGGGCGCACATACCTCCCTCGCCGAACGATTGACCGGCGCCACTTGAAAATAGGTTCCAGATTTCACTCATATCATGTGCAGTAGCAAGCATACGAGTAGTGATCAAGTGGCCATACTGGTCGTCTGAAATATATTCACCAGTGCCAGCCAGCGGATACATGGGCCCAAATGATCCTGCTTGCCAAAAAATTTCAGGGATCGGAAATCCAACATTCGCAGCGATTGAATCCGTGACACCGGCGAGCGTAGCTGGCATCGTGCCAAATGCAAAGGCGATTGGCATTTTCATGGAAGCCAGTTCGTCATCATTCCACGAGGGATCCAGCTCGCTGGTCCAGGCAAGATTGAATGGCGATCGATCGCTGCAATTGTCGTCCATGATTTGGCCAAGCAGGTACATGAGCGGAGATGTGTAATAAGTGGATTGTCGAAAGGCCCATTTAGAACCAGAAACTGTGTCTTTTGAACCCCCCATCTCACCGCCAATTGGCAAGGTAATGCCTGCGAGCGTGGGCAAACAGCCTGGCATCACATGAGAGTCAACAATAATGGCTGCTTCCCAAAAACTGATGGGAACCCCTGCCTTGAGCTGAGATCCACAAAAGCACGTTGAGCTGTGAACACCGCTATCAAAATCCTCCTGGTCACCAATCCCAAAGAGATTGATCGGGACGTTTGCGATTTTCATAGGAAACATACACGACCAACAAACATCCGTAATAAAGTTTGGGAAATGGTCAATACAGACGTTTTGAGCGAACGATGTCGTCGTTACCCCGGTACAGAAGAGACTGGTCACAAAAAGCAGGAGAGACGCTAACTGTTTTTTCAAAGTGCGATCTCCTCTATTTTCAGACGGCCGTGTTCAGCTTGCGATGCAACGGAAGGGGTAACTTTGATCCGCATTTTGTTCACCATGCCGAGATCGAGATACACGTTGCGCTTAAGATATTCCTGAGTAGTCCACAGGTTGCCAGCCGTGAGGATGATTTTGTCACGCTGCCCAGCGCGCTCTTTGACAAATTTGAGCTGATCAGCCTGCCGCGCGTCAATGAAAAACACTTTCTTTGTTAGGGGGTGAATGCTCAGTGGATTGATCGTGGTTCCGGCCGCGACGATTACCTGTTTTTTATCGTCAAGAATGTCTCGATTCACGCGCTCAGTGAGATCTTCAAGCCGTGATTGTGTTTTGGTCGCAACGGATACGCCCTTAGATGGGGGGATGTTCGACATTTCATCGACAAAGCGTTGGCGAGCACCTGAGACTAAGCGGTCTTTCCCACCGTTGGCCAACCCCTTTGCTACTTCGCTTTTGAAAAGCTCGATGGCATCTTTTTCAATAATTGGGTAGGTATCGCCGTAGGTGCCTAAATCAGAGGCATAGGATTTTGAAACACAGATTGCGAGCACAAAAAGAAATGATCCGAGTCTCACGTTAACTCACCTGTCGTCTCGGTAGCCGCGTGGATAGCGTCGCCTGTCGATGACATCAACGACGTAGAGAAGAAGCTGCTTGCCAAGGTTAAGCGCCCCCAAAACAATCAACCAAGTCCGAAAAATCAATCCGATCACCAAACCGTAGGTGACGTTGATAAAGAAGTTCGTGAACCGAAAAATGAGGGTGCCAACGACAACATAGGCCGCAAAGTCATAGAGACTCATGATTAACCCGCTCTTTGCAAATTAGCTTCGATTTGGTCGAAAGGGATTGCGCCAGGGACGACGGTGCCGTCTGAAAAAATAAGTGCTGGAGTACCAAAGATGTTTAAGCGCTTGGCGAGTTCAATGTTTCGATCAATGGGGTTGTCGCACTGGGCTGACTTTGGGGCTTGCCCACTGATTAAGGTGCGTGACCAAAGTTCTGCAGGATTGCTGGCACACCAAATCGAAATGGCTTTGTCGCGTGCGCCGGGGTGCAAACTAGTTAGCGGAAAGGGAAATACATACATGGTGACATTGTCGAGTGCGACCACCGAGGTCTCTAGCGTTTTACAGTAAGGACAATCAGGATCTGAAAAAATTGCCATGGTTCGTTTACCATCGCCACGCACCACCTTGATCGCGTCTTTCAATGGAAGGTCGTTAAAACTGATTTTGGAAAGCTCTTGGCCACGTTCTTTACCAAGGTTGCGCCGGGTTTTCATCTCAACCATTGTGGGAAAGAAGTACTCGCCTGTGGCTTCGGTGTACATGACCGATTTGGGATCCACCTGAACCTCAAAAATACCTGGCGCAGGAGTCGCGTTGACGCTTAAGAAGTGCACATCCGGGTATTTTGCCGTGAGCTTGGTTTTGACCTCATCCGGTGTTGCGGCCAAAGCACTGAGTGACGTAAGCACCGTGACGAACAATAGTAGTTTTTTAATCATAAGACACCTTTGTTAGTTGTTGCCAACATAATAACATTACTCGAAAAGATATATAAGGCCGCTCGGCTAATTGCCAACGAAATTTTTTGGCTCACAGATGGGTTGGAAATAATTGGGACGGACAATTTTCTTGTCACGAGTATATTGAGAGGCCTCACGCCAAGCGGATTCGTCCTCGTCATCAATATAGACGTGAGCGAGATCATTCGCCTGCTTGCCCTTGGAGCTATAAATTTGATAGATATACTGCCACTTTAGTGCTTGTTTGCGATTACTCGGATCTTTTTCTGCTAAAGCAAAGTGGTTTTTGGAAGCCAACAGCATAGAGTCTAGATCACCAAAATCGGAGGACGAGAGCGAGATATTGAGAGAGCTGAGGTAGTCCCCTTGAAGGTAAAGCGCGTATGCTTTCAGATAGTAGGCCAGCGGGCTCTTGGCCGTGTACATGACATTCAGCAGAGTCTCGTCAATTCGCCGCGTGGCCGCCTGATAATAGAGCACCAGCTCTCCTGCTTGTTTGATGCGCGTTTCTTCAAATGCATCCGCTACTAAATCCCACGCTTTTTGATCTTTAATGTTCGCCATTAATCGCATGATGCCCAGGTTCAGCCGCGCAAGCGGTAAGCTGTCTGCTGCTTGCTCGAAGTATTCAAGCGCGCGAGCCTGGTCACGGCGAACGAGTTTCCCATCAACGTGTAAGCACCCCGCGTAGTTCTGCGCATCCGGATGATCTTCCATCGAAGCAAGCCGGATGACTTCAGCGATCTTGGAAGGGTCTTTTGGGTCCTTTTTTAGTTCTTCCCATGCTGCCTGATCCGTCATGGAATTTTTGGTGGCCATTAACTTCAAGGAAGGAAATAGATCACTAAATTGTGCCTGAGCGGGATAAGCCATAAATGTTCCGGCGATCAAGGCGGCTAAGTATGCGCCGAGTCCAGCGCGGCAAGCTCGATCACTTGTCCATGCGCGATGGTTGTCGGGGTTACGCAACAAGGGCCTCATGCGCACGATCAGGCGGCAATTGCATGCGGTTAAAACCAGATGAGTATTCATTGGTTGTTGCACGGGCAGCTAGCGGTTTTACATCAAGGCCTGTCGAGATGGACTCGGGCTTTGTGTTGTTCGCAAGCTCGACTGCAGTCATGACATCGCGTTCGGATGCAAATTCATTGTCTATTAAAATTCGCTCGAGCGAATAAACCATACCAAGATCTTTGTGCTCGATGAGAATGCGCCAAGCCTCATCCAGCCGAGGAACGGTTAACCACCCGCGCTCAATCATGATTTGTTCAAATCGCTTGGTCACAGACAATAACTGGTTATCACGGGTGACGTGCATCACTTCGGCAAGAGTAGTTTGACCTGCCAGGGCAAGTTTGACACCGCATTCTGCTAAGGTCTCGAATTGAGGCTGTTTGCTCACGAGCTCAAGCAACTGAGCCGTGCGATCACCCGGCTGCGCAATGACCTCTCTGATTTCAGACGTTATTTCAATAAGCTCCATGAGTGGCATACGGCTGCTCATCTTTGTGGGAGGTACTTTAGGAAACTTGATGCCTTCAAAATAGATGCCGTTTCGCTTAAGCCACACGACTTCCACATCAGAGGGGTCTACCCAGGAAATGTCTGCATCAGCGTCGATTTTTTTCACGAGACGCTGGGCAAGGACGGCTGTTAAAACACCAGATATCTGCTGTCGACTGACGCCCATCCCTTCTAGGCGGTTGATTGACGATAGCGCGTCAATCGAGTGAATCGTAGACATGAGTAAGTGCCCAGTTTCAGCCGCTTTAATGGCTGTGTCTGCAGATGCATTATCTCGGATTTCACCAAGCATGATGACGTCTGGGTCTTGGCGCAGAACGTGCGTGAGCGCTTTCGCAAACGGCAATACACTCGTGACCTCGATCTGTCGATAGGCTGGCACAAAGTACTCAACGGGGTCTTCGATCGTAATCACGATGTTCTCGCCCGTATGCGCATAATTCAACAGAGTGTATAGCGTGGTGGTCTTACCCGAACCCGTAGGGCCGCTGACCAGTATCATCCCTTCCGTCTTTTTTACGCATTGCTTGAGGACATATTTTTTCATGTCATCAACATTAAAGCCGTCGATCGATAAGCGTGAATTATCAGAATCAAGAATACGGCAAACGATTGAAAACGCCCTATCGGTTAAAGGCACAATGCTCACACGGGCATCCATATTTCTGCCGTAATAGAGCTTCATTCGTCCATCGTGGGGTTGATTATTATCGCTTTGCGCGATTTTCGCTTTGCTACAAATTAAATCTTTGATGATCAAGCCTTCCGAGGGCGCAATGGTTTTGTAATGACTGATAACCCCATTTTTGCGTAGCTCGATGTAGCTATCACGATCCTGCATCGAGTCAGAAACATCGTTGATCTTGAAGTGAATATCGGAGACGCCTTCATTGAAGGCATATTGGAACAATTCGTTCAACAGCTCGGCAACGACCCGCTTGCTTGGGGAGTCGTTTCTGAAGCGCAAGTGCGCATAGCGATCATCGATCACCATAGACGCCCTTTTTTCTCTTTGGTTGACTCAGGATTGCAGGCGTAGATCACGTCACCATTTTTGTCTCTGGTGACGTCAGTAAAGGTTTTTTCAAAAAACCGCTCTGTCGTAAGTGCCGACTCGATTTCTGCTTTTAGCAGCCAAATTTTGGCATCTTCGGAAGTCCAATTCTGACTGATGTAGTCAACCAATCGAAACGTGTACAGCACAGGGATGCTCGATCGGTGCACTTTGTTGCAGGGGTCTGATGTGAGCACAAGCATGACCACAAAGAGCACCAGAACGGCCGCGAAAAACTTAGAGAATAAATCGAGAAGGTGCTTCACTTTGGCGTGTCCTTTGCGCGTTCAAGTAACGCATAATTTCCATAGACTTTTCTTGCATAAATTGCTTGATAAGTCGGGATAGTTGAGTTGTACGCGCCGATTGCGCGCCAGGTTCGTCCATGAGTGACAAAATTATTAGCAAGGATCCAGGCACCAACGTAAATATTGGTGCAAGCGCTTAATAGGTGCTTTTCAGTAATACCGAATTGTCGTAATTTCGGTAGCCACGAAGAGTTGATCTGCATCATGCCGATGTCAACCGTATCGTTCCCATTCGGCGCACTGACAACTCGTTCTTTAAAGCCCGACTCAGTTTGTGCGATTGCTTTAAGAATTCGTTTATCAATCGCATATCTGGCAGAGGCTTTGTCAAAACAAAGCTCATGCTCAGGCGCTATGTTGATAGGCTTTAGTTGGGCAAACGATGGGGAGATAGAAAGTGCACCGAGAAAGCCCCATATCAGTGCAATCGGTACTTGTTTAATCATGAAAGAATGAGTTGCGTAGATAGACCGTTGAGAATGTTAAAAAACATTTCTGGATCGCCATTGGTGTTTGCAGGTGTAAATGAGTACTGCCCCGCGACAGTTGCAGTCGGTGATTCAGTGACTTGATAAGCGAGGAATTTATCAATCGCGTATTGCACATCCTTTTCTTCGATTTTCGCGAGGTTCTCTGTAAACTCTGCTGGATCAAAGGATGCTTTTTTGATGGCGTCTCGCCATAAGGAACGGCTATCAAGGCTTACCCCACGATCTTGCCGCTGGGTATAGATTTCCGTAACAAACGCCTCGATCTGATCGGGCGACTTGGCCGAAAGAATGCCGCTGTAATAAAAAATGGCCGCTTTAGCGGACCGAACCATCTTGTCCTGTCCATCGTAGGGGTTCACGATGGGAATAAATTTGGTCTTGATTGGCTTAGGAGCTGTTTTGGCCCAAGTCAGCATTGGTATGTGATATGCAGCGGATACTGGGCAAGAAAAATCAAAAAAATAAAAAACATTCAGCGAGTCTTCTCGCTCAAAGAAATGTTTAAACCCTTTCGGGACATTCCCGGCAATGTCTGATTTTTCAATCTCAGATTGTGCGTGAGTATTGCTGCCAACCAACAATGGAAGCGCAAACAAACCGAGTAAAGTACGTCGAGTGTTATCCATGTTGGTAGTATATATGATTAAACAGCTATTGCAAGCATAATAACCTTTGCTCAAATTTAAGAAGCAAACTTAATTGCCTCCCCGTGTACAGACGAAGGGGAATTAAAAACCATTACCCTCATTAGCTGAAAATGGTTCTACCCCTTTCCAAAGATCATCACGGTCTTCTACAGTTACCCCATAAACATTGCCATGAACATCCACGTCGCCAACCATAGGAGTACCGTCAATATTCACAGTTGGTGCATTATTAACGTGCAACAAATCATCGCTCGTATCGCCATCCGAATCACTTCTTCGAGATGAATAACCTCCCGTCGAAGACATAGATTCGAGATAAACAGATAAACCAAGCATCGCAAACCCTAACAAGGGCCATAAAAAAAGTTGATTCAAATCATCGTCAGTGTTATCTCCTATTAAAAGATCAAATTCTGGCCGTTTCGAAGGCCAATAAGATATACAAATGGTAACCGTAGTTGAACTAATGGTAATACTTGTGATTCGATTATAAATTGATATTATTATGTTTGCAACGCTAATTATGAATTTAAACCGAATTAGACATCTCAACTCAGTAATTCTAGTTTTGGAAACAGTTAGGAGGTCATAATGCTCGAAGTATTAAAAGTTAAAGTTGGAACTACACCAAATTCGGTTAGAGCAATTAAAATTGCCGTTGGAAAAGGCAGAGTCTGGTCAGATGTAGATATTCAGATGACGGAAAGTGAATTCAATGCTTTAAAAATAGGCGGGATAATCGGTGCTACTGGCTATCGGTACTACGGCCAAATCGGTCCAAAAATTGAACCAAGTAACGAAGGAAATAAATCTTTTCCACGGTACCTAGTTAAGGTCATCTGGGCATTTATTTGTATATTAGGGTACGGATGCATGCTCTTGTTTTACAAGCAAGGGGGGCAGTAGCATTCTTCGTTATGCATCAAACAAACATAAACAAGCCGGTCCAAAAGGCCGGCTTGTTTGTTTCTATTCACTATTTGCTTTTAGATGAACGTCTAAGATATGGCGGCGCAATGAAAAGTTATGGTCCTGGTGGCTCAAGACTGTTACGAGGATCGATACGCGCCATTTCTGGCGTGTCTTGAGGTAGCTCATAAACATCGGTGAAAAACGTGGCCGACTTTTCCTTTGCATCGCTGATGTGTTTTCGTTGAGACTCAGAAAGGTCTATGTTCTTCAGGTTATTAGGACCACCTCTAGCCAAAGGTTGGTTTTGGCGTGCATTGACCACGCCGCCTATGGCTTCATTTGCATTCGGCGTGAGCCCAGCCCTCTCTATCCTAGTAAAATCGACAGATCCAGTTAAAGCAGTGTAGGCCAACGCGTTTTCTATCACTGGGTCAGAGTGGTGAATGCCATACATGCGCTTAACTTCAGCAATCTTGTGAGCGGGTTCAGCAAGTGCTTTTGCTGCATCGATTCGGGCCAATTCAGGATGAGCTTCATAATCACCGGCGATAGTATTTAGATCCGCTGCATCCCTTCTTGTTGTAACAGCGGAAGTGCCTCCAGTCACGGTATAGGTCATATCTTTACCGTAGCTAGTACTAAATGAGTCACCTTTACTTCTCATGTTTGTATCGGTTCGGCTGATAGCTACCGAATCAGTGACCGAAATCCCTCTTCCAGAACCGATGCTTGTGGCTATTCCATCTTTTGCTGTTTGAGATAATGACCCGACTATACTTTTGTACGCGTCCGAACCAGGCGTTAATCCGGCTGCGTATGACCCAACAGTTGCGGCCGCCATCTTTCTGGCGTTATCATCCGAGTCTAATTTGCTGAGTTTTGAATGCATAGCTTGACGAAACTGCTCATTAGCTCGCGTGGCATTATTATCTCGCTCCGCTTGTGTACCACCTACAGTGCCAGCAGCTCTTGCAGCCCAATCACCACCTAGATTGTCTGCTACCTCGTTCCGTATTGAAGCCTGAACCACCTCTCGTGCTTGTTGTGGGCTTAGGTTTTTATTACTCCCTGCCACTTCTTTTGCAATCTGATTAATGCCATTACTGTTAGCTAACAAATCAGATGCAATGAAACCAGTTGCGCTACGAACCTTCTCAGACGCGTGATTGATAGCATATGTATAATTCGATACGTCACCCAATGAATGCGTCGACGTTTTGCCTCCAGCGCTCGCAATGGTTACGGTATCTTGGTTCACACGGACGGTTGATTCGCTCACCCCACGAGAAGACGATACTCCGCTAGATGTTGATGTTATTCGATCAATAGACAAAGCCTTACTGCCAGTCTCGATACTAAGTCCTGTGTTGGTATTTGTTTGCTGTCCGGGCGCGGCTTGGTCGCTGGCAGCTCTCGATAGCATTCTTGGGCTGATGTCATCGCCTTTTGCATGTCCTTCTGCAGCAAGCCCACTCGCAAGTGAATTAAGACTAAGGTAAGACCCAGACAGAATGCCCAGCGCGATAATAGGGGTTGAGGCAACCAGCGATGCGGCAAAAGCAAGCTTCTGCATCATCGTCTCTCGAAAAATATCAATGTTGGCAATGGTCACTCCATTACCGTGCAAAATTGAATCGATCGATTTGATGATGTCTGTTTGGATGTAGTAATTTAACGGAGCAGAAAAAATCAGCCAAGAGCTAATCCACAAACCAAACATCATGTAGCCACCAAACATTTTGGGCGAATGCGTGGGCCAAATCAACATAACAATTAACGTCACGGGAGCCAACGCAAAAAAGAGATACTGCATAATGATCATGCTGTTGTAGAGCATCTTCATCCAAGCACTACCGTTTTGTACCATCTCATTTTGGGACTGCAGCAGCGTGTTGGCGCTGTACATACCGGCCTCCATACAAGACTTTGCCGACGACACCGATGATGATTGCATGCTTTGCTGAATGCAGTTGTAAGCATAGTTAACTGCTCTACCGATAATTAAAGCCTGACCGTGCTGTGTACCAGTTTGCTGCAGATTGTTTGTTGCGTTAGCGTAGGATCCAAATGCAGTGAAAAAATCGTTACAGGTGTAAGCACCGCCTGTGACACTGGTCGCACTTCCCGTCCCTGCAGCGATCATGTTTCCGATACTGGTGCAAGAGGTAAATACTTCCCCAAGCGCAGCGGTCAAATTAGTCGCGGCTTGGCCACAACTAATCGTGAGAGGAGCAGACGGTTTTGACGGACTGTTTGGATTAATCCACGTTACAAACCCAGTCTGACGAAGATTGTTTTGAAGGTAAGTAGCAATGTCAATGGTCGTGTCCAGCGTTGCCGTCGTACCGAGAACAGAATTAGCTCCACCAGTTACGCCCCGCGTGATGGTGCTGCCAGCCGAACACGAAGAAATGGTCTGAAAAAGGTTCTGCATCAAAATTGGATTTTGCTTTGCAAAATAGCTATCGTTAAATAGCGACATGTAAATTTCAAGTGGATTTAGCAATCCATTTTGACTTACGGTCAAATAAGAGCCTGCCGTACTTTGAAAAGCGGTGTCCATTGTTTGGGTGATGCTCCATCCAGCGGTTGTGAAAACACTGGCGGGAATTGCAACGACGGCGGGGACGTTAGCTACCACCGTTGATTGACCTGTGTAAACATTTTGAACCTGGACAGTCACGGGCAGAAACGCCGTAAAGAAAACCAGGGCACCCCAGATGCCAGTCATTCGCATGGCTTGGCCCATCGTAGCGCTTTGCGTTGCAAATCCGAACAGCACCTGGGTTAATCCGACAAGTCCGCCTAAAAGCGCGGCGCTCATAATAAAACCCGAGTTATTAAAAAATGCGGCCACCGCATTTAACGCGTTCCAAAATATACTCACATCACCAAACGAATAGATTACCCAGGTTCCCATGAGATGCTCCTTTTAACGCGCAGGGGTAACTGCAGACCAGCTCTTTAACTGAGCGTTATTTCTGATGGTGTTATCGATACCGAGCAAGAGATCTTGAAGTCGCTTTTCATCATCTGGAAGTCGTGCCCTTGTTCCGGCAACCACTTTTTCGATTGATCTAATTTTGTCATCGTATAGGTCGGGTTTCTTGCAACTTGACCCGTTAAAGGCTGATCGTGACAGACGCACCATTTGATCTCCATACACAACAGCCAGTTGATTCACTATTATCGGCACTAGGCTCTCAGCAACATATTGCAGCTGTTGCTGATCATGCTGGACGTGTTGCAAATAGCCGAGCACAGGGATGCGAGAAACTGCACTCACAAAATTTTTCTGCTCAGTAGTCAAAATGCTTGTTGCGTCCGTTGATGATGTTGGTGACCCATTGGTCATCAAGTCGACAATTGATCCTGCCTGAACCCCTTGAGGTTGCCCACTGATTCCTGAAGGATCTTTGGTACCGAAAAGTTGATTATTAACGTAGCCCTCAATCCCGAAATAGGGTTCATCCACTGTGTGAACATCGCCGCACAAATCAGAATCTCCGCACTCCATAACCGAAATAGTCCCTTCGGGGCGCTTGGTGATCAAATCTTGAATGCCAAGCGTGCCTTGTGAAAAATTAGTAATCTTGGGTGCATTGCTGTCATTAGTCGGATCTGGATTCGTAATGATCTTCGTGCCAATCAAAGACATCAAAATCTGTTTAGACATGTCCTCACTCGAATCAAGTCCAAAGATCATGCTGTAGTTAGCTTGTTGGGCTTTTAAGGCTTCCCACGTTTGATTTCCCACTTGACAATCAGATGTTGCAGCAAGGTTTGTTTTCCCGTTTGTATTTTTCGGTGAATTATTAAGTAGCGCATCGATTCCAGAACTCGGGTCGGTAGTGACCTTATCTTGAGCACCCCCAAAGTCAGCAACCAACCCTTGTGTTGCTTGCCACAACGAAGAGAGGGAGTTGGTTTGATTAATCTGAGCGCCCGTTGCTCCTTGGGCAATGCCGGTGGCTAACGAACAGGAGTTCTGAAGCATATGGGACATTTTCTGTGCCCACGTCTGAAAGTCCTTTAAGGTCGAACATATTTGAGGACTCATCTGACATAAAGCCAACTGAAACGCCACGGGGATAGCCTGTTGAATGACTTTACGAAAGAAGTCCATTAACTTTTGAGCGCTGATGTAACTGAACCCACCCAGTGTTGCATCAATACCGCCACATCCTGCTGAAAACCTCGGCGCATCAATGTTCAGAATGCTGATACTCGAATTAGGGGTCCTAAGGTAGAGGCTACCCCCAACAAACCCACCACCCATATTTGTGCTGATTGACTGCGGCTGTGTGACGTTTGAGAGCATTCCTGTGATTGATCTATCTAGGACGTCCGCATTCGACGGAGCACTTGAAGCAACCAGAACGGATACAAAGAAGCACAGTATTTTTTTCATCTCATTTCTCGTTCAATTCTTGTTGATTTTGTTGCGCAAAGCCTGCATGACGGCCGTTGGATCTCCAAGCGGAATTCCTTTGAAATCGTCTTTTGTCAAGATTCCCTGTTGATAGGGGTTAGCCTCAGCAGAGAGCGTTGACGGCAGAATCTTCCCCGTGTTTGCAGCGGTGATCAGCCGGTCTTCAATCATGTCTGTGGACAGCAATCCTTCAGACAAAATGTAAGTAGCGTCGTGGTTATCGGCGTTATCTGGTTGTGTAGGATCTTTGGGCTTGGCGTACACGGTCGCGGGTGTGACTTTAATGCCTAGATTACGCGCGGCCGTCAGCCCAGGTACGGTTGATACATCCAGAATGGTGTAGCGAAACGGATACTTTTTTAATAAATATTGGATAACGGTGTTTTTATATTGATCGCAGGCAGAGCATTTCTCTGGCTGGTCAACAAAAACCCATAGAGCCCCATGTTGAGTCATGTATTCGATCGCGTTTTTCTTGCCCTCCGTTTCCCTTCGTTGAAAGAGAACGTGCGAGTATGAGGCTGAAGGAACATGATTCTCTTCATCCAGAAAAGGATCCATCTTGACTACTTGGTTGGCCATCACGGCGAATTGCTGTGACTTGTCTAAGAGTACCCGCTGGGCATACATATAGTTCGCGACGTTGTCCTGCGTAGGATCATCAATTGCCTTTTCTCGCAAAGATTCGACATTTTTTTGAAGCCATGAGACGGAGAGTGGCACTTCGCTTGGCGCAAGAGCTTTAGGCGGCGGCTCGGGCGGCTTTTGTTCCTCCTCTTCGGTATCTTTGGGATCTTTGTACCAATAGTATCCACCGCCTTCAAAGGCATCAATTTCAGCCAACGCCTGAAAAGCAAATATCGATAGCAGGAACGTCAAAAAGACTTTTTTCATCAGATTATCCCGATGAGTCGAGCGGTAATCCAGGATCGCTTGATTGGACCCCAATAGCGGGAATCAAAGCTTCGAGGGGAAATGCCCAAAACGAAATATTCGTCCGCCAGTAGTTGATAGTCTGAATCAAAAGCGTGCTGAGGCTTATCAAAAGTCGTGTAAATGTCTGGGTTGATTCGAGCGCGTTCGATGCCATTGACTGTCACGATTTCATTGGAAATGACGATCCGATCACCAGCACTGGCCGCGATATATTTAGCAACGGTAGCGCCTCGTTCGCGTCCGAAAAAAACCATATCTTGAGCGGTAAATGCAACGAGATCACCAGTACGCAGTTCGCTTGAGACGGGTTGCCTCAAGTACAACCGATAGCCTGTTGACGTCACACTTTGGATGTCCAGGTATAGGCCGAGATAGGGATTAAGGGCTGCGGTCAAACACGCAGCCAATGCCATAACAAAAAACGCTCGCTTGAGATCCTTCGGGCTAAGTTCAAATAAGAATCGAAATCGCTTCACAAGCATTACGGCCTCGTTGCGCCTGGCTTTGGCACGAGCTGATTAAGAAAGAGATTCGTTAGGTCGACTGTTTGAGCGTCGCCCGTAACAAGCGCCTCTTTATGAATGATGATGTAACCCTCATTAGCCTTTTGTTCGATGAGCGACATAAGCTCTTTTGAGAATCGCTTGTTTTCTGTATCAATATCCCTTTGCAACGAGACGTTGGCCATGAGCGCCTTGAGCTCGGCGTCCAGTACCTTTTTAGTGTCCAGCACGGCAATTTTGTACGGTTGGGTGGTTTCAGGCTCGGCGGCAAATTTCTGAGTAAACCAAGAACCTGCTATCGATAGCACCACACAAAAGAAGCAGGCCACAGTGAGTGTTCCACCTGTGATACCGTGAGATCTAGGTCCTGCTGATTCTTGTACTGGAGAGGCCTGATCCTGTTTAGTGTCATCTGTTGCGGTCATAATATGTTAGTCATAAAAAGTTAAACTACGCTCAACAAATAACGGCGAACTTCTTCCATATTCTTGCCGCTGTCTAGGGCGATTCCAACGAGCTTTTTGATCTCATCAACCACTTCGTATGAGGTCTCGCCAACGATGAATTTTTCGATCGCCTCAATGACGTCTTCGCCTCGTTCAATTGCACCAAGGATTTCCGTACGCTCGGCACCTTTAGTGGAAAACATGACGTTGGCGAATCGATCGATGATCAGTCGAAACAAAGAATAGTTGCCGTTGTTAATAACCATCAGGTCCGAGTATTCACCAGGGGATGTGATGAGCGATTTCATCAAATGAAGCCCATAATCATCGATCGTGAGCCGACCTGATTTAACGGCCGAATTGATGGCGGATTCCTTTTGCTGCAGAACCATTAACCATGACGCATTGTTCATCATGGATTGACTTTCGTCGCTATGGTAGAGATCACTAATGTCTTGCGTAATTAAAACCACAGAGCCCATGTATTTACGAACCGTACGGAAGGCCTCGTTGATGTTTTTGACCATCAACGGATCTTTAATCTGGCGCCAGCCTTCGTCAACGAAGAGTATTTTCTTTCTACTCTTGTCTGGAGACTTGTACATTTCATGGTTGATTTCGTTCATCAGGACCGAGAGCACGGCGGTCATCAGACGTTCGTCGCCTTTAAGGTTGTCTAGCTCAAGAACAACGAAATCATTATCTAAATCGACGTTTGATGTGTCATTGAACCAACCCGCGTAGCTGCCGAGCGCGAACTCATAGAGGGATCGACCCAGCTTTTGCGACACAGCATTGTCTTGTGCGTTCAAAAACTCCGCAATGTTGCGAATATTGGTGAAACCGAGTCGTTCTGAGAATACAGAATCGATTGCCTCAGACAACAGCGCTATCTCATTATCATTGAGCACATCACGAGTTGAGGCCATTCGCTCAACGATATTGATGAGCCCACTTTTTTCTTGATCCCAGTTCTTATCCTCGCCGCCCCGACTAGCCAGAAACTGGGAGAACGGATTAATAACTTGAGGCTGTGCAGGATCAAACTCAATATAACTGGCACGCGAGCCCAAGGATTTTGCGAGCTTTTTATACGAGTGGCCGGAATCGATAACCCAGATCTTGGCACCTTGAGCGAGATAGTCAGCGATCATTCGCTGGGTCAGAAATGACTTACCGCTTCCGGAGGATGCTGCGATGATGGCGTTGTAATTGCCATCAGAAGCGAACAAGTCAAAGCCACCAATTTCTCCTCGACGGGTGACCAAAAGAACCGATGGGTCTGAAGGACCCGTGGCCTCACCATAAAGCGGTAAGAACTGGGCACCCTGGTTGGTTGTCATGGAATGAAAGCGATTTAGACCGCTCGCGGCAGCGACGGATCCATTGAGTGGAAAGTTCAAGCACCACAGTGGATCGAGAATAAAGGAGTCAGCTTTTGTAATGAGACCAATCGCATCCCAGTAGGTGCGAGTCGACTCGACGCACTCGTCTAGTTCTTTTTCGGTCTTCGAAAAGAACCATCCGGTGAAATTGAAATCAATCACAACCGCATTACCAGCGTCAATCTCGCCGACAAGGGTATCGATACCCTGCTTGCGGTATTTCACCTTATGGAGTCGCCCCATCGGACCTACTGCTTGATGGTTGATCCACGTCGATTTTGTCTTGACGTACTCTTTCTTTTTATATTGATCGCTGTAAAGGAATGTTGATACAAAGTAGAACGGATCGGTAATCTGATTATGGATGCCAGATGGGCTGCCGATAATGTTGTTCATAATCCCGATCGAAGTCGCGAGCGGAAAGTGCTTGACTGATAAGGCGCGTGCAAAATAGTTACTCTCTTCGTTTGACCCTGTACAAAATTCGATACGATCTTTATGCACCGAAATGTAATCACCCGAATAGAAGAGCTGCTCATTGATTGGCAAACCGGGATCATACCGATCATCGGTTCGTTCAAAAACGTGAGTCATTGCTCGAGCCAGACGCAAATACCCTGAAGCATCCAATTTTGTTAAAGAAATCCGAGAAGCGGAAATGGCACTGGCAAACCGATCTGCCTGCTCGCAAAACGCTCTAGCGCGCATCTCATCAAATGCTTCGGTGGGCTCCTTAAAGGTAACAATGAGCTGCTTTTTGTGAAGCTTGACGCGCGAGGATTTCAAAATCGGGTCATCAATACCCGAGCGCACAAAAGCGACGTTGCGATCCACGAGTTCTGAGGCCAGTCCAACCGAATTAACTTTTGTTTTACGGTAACCCCAAAGCGCTGGCTCAATATCAGGAACAGAAAGTAGGCCAAACTGGATCATTGTTCCGGGCTTAGCGCTCAATGATAAAGCCGAAACAATGGAGGTGACCCCACTGTTATCAATCCCAGTCAATGGCGCCGTGACCCAGACGCAACCAAAATGATTCTCTTTGGTCTCAGGATCAGCTGTAAAAAATATACCGTTTAGTTCGTCATACGACTGAACGGTAAATAATTTTTCCATTGAAAACTTCATCGGCGGTATTGCGCGAGAACCTTCCCACATAGGTGGGTACGGCCGGATAGCTCGGCTCGATGACGAGCCCTGCCCCGCGACTAGCTTGCTATCGACTGGTGATTAGAATGTTGCGCTGAAAATGCCAGTAAGCACAGAAGGGCCAACTGATGAAGCGAGTGCAATTCCTGTTCCGGTTGCTACGGACATAACTGATTGCTTCACGATGCCAACGCCCAGCCCAACGGCTAACGCGCCAAGCGAAAACATCTTGCCCATTGAACCAGTTAGCCAGGTTGTAATCGTGGTGGTCGCCGTGCCGAATGTTGAGTCAGAACCAGCGTAGGCGTTAGCAGCCAACATCCCACCTACTACTAACACTGCATAGCCAATCGCCTTAATTTCATCGCGCTTCATTTCAATTCCTTTAAAAAGTTTATAGATTTTCAGATTACTTATTGCGATTATAGTAACTTCAACAAAAAAATGAGAACAATATTTAGTTAAAAGGCGAAGTCACGCCGCTGGGCAAGGAGTTTGTGTTGAGATCAAAACTTGGAAGTTGCGGTGAACCAGTAAAGCCTGAACCGCTGGTCGTGCGCTGAATGGTTTGTTGAACTGTACTTGGTGGTTTTGTCAGCGCACCTGGCACGCCAGTTAACGGACCCATTGGCGAGGCCAGACCGCTCGATTGGCTAACTTTTTTAACCTCGGTTGCTGGGTTAGACCCCGTTGCACTTGCTGGCGCGGAGTCTCGATAAGGAACCACCACACCACCCATAATCGATTCCGGCTTGCCAAACGACCACTTACGATTCACGACCTCTACAAATTTGTAAGAGGCACCGTTAAACCCGTCGTTCTTGTCCACCCAAGGTGCATACCAAATCCTCATGACTTGAGCTGGCTCGCGAATAGGTCGAGCAATTGATGGGGATACCGAGGGCATGGTAGATGTGAACATCTGTTTGTACTCACCCCGATTGCCGTCAAGTCCTGCAACATCCCGGCCATCACGCCGAGAAGATTGATCAGCGTCAGCGGCGGCGAGCCGAGCCGCGTCACGCGCCGCCTGAGTGCCTTCCAGAGGGGTATCAAAGTCGGTCTGCTCTAGATCCCCATGGCTTGATTTATAAACGGCAGCTGGCGTTTTACAGACCACGCCCTCTGGCATGCCTGGACAAGCAAAATGATCGGTTCCGGCAGTGTTAAATACAGACCCACAACCAGCCAAAGCGAGGAATAAAGGAGAGAAGATAAAAATTTTTTTCATTTGATTTCAAGACCCTTCAAAAGAATCACCGTGACTTTGCGTCCAGCATCAATTTCGATAACCGGGAACATCTGCTCAGCCATTTTGATGTAGAACTGAGATAGCATTTGAGCAGACCGATTTAGACCTCCTGCAACCCCATTACCAAGTGCGGTACCCGCGTCAGGATATTGGTAGGTTTGGGTACTCCCCGGATTAACATTGAGTGACTGAACTGGCTGAGCAGTAAATGACTGACCTAAGCCCCCCATAAACCCGGCCATAAAGCCCTTGGCCAGCAAAGCGCCCTGCTTAGATACCAAACGGCCGCGCATACCAACCTTGCCATCCTCGCCAACGACATACCCTTCAGCCTTGCCTTCGAAGGCTTTACCCGTTTCAGAGACGCAACTGATATTCTCAGTCCGCATTTCGGCGCGCTCAGATGAAAGGTTGCCGTAGGAACCGACCAAGATGAAACATTCCTTGATATCTTGGGAATACAGATTAGGTAAGATTGCTTCAGTTTTAATTCGGAGCAATGACGGCGAAGGGGTTTTGTTTGCAGCGACTGATGTGTTTGCATCCAAACCATTCATGAGCACCGCTTCAAAATTTGACCCAGAAGGCAGGTATGCAACGGCTGGCCGATTATCGGTCTGTTTAACCGTAGCGCTCGCGGGCCGATCTCCCTTGATCACACGAATCCCGGGCAGTTTGGGCTCCGCCGACGATCCATCGGACGTGTTCGATGCGCCATCGACTGGCGTTGTCAGGGGAGAATTTAGATCAATAGTGTTGCCAGAATTTGCCGCTGCCCCAGACCCAGTTGGCCGCGCTTTGCTTGTGTTGGTAGCTAATTGTGATTTGAGCGTATCAATTTGACTTTGCAGTTGTTTGGCCTCTCCTGCTGTCATGCCAGGCGTGGCAGGATTAACAATATTCTGTTTAGCTGTCAGTGTTCTGACGGTTTCTTCAAGCTCTTTCACTCGCTGACTGGTCGCATGCTGTTCGGCAGCCACCTGCTCCGGAACTACCTCGTTCATGCGGGGATCGGTCGCCATATTCGCAACCGACTTTTTATTGACACGGGGTTTATCAGTGACCATCGTGCCCACGACAAGGAAACCCACAATCACAGTGCCGCCAATGAGCATGAGCTTTGAGGTTTGCCCCATCGCTTTATATTTTTCGCTTATATTTTTCAGCATGGTTTTAGAACCTCAGTCCACTATTTATTTCGGACTTTGGCTTATCGGCCAAAATAAACATGAACGTCTTTTGACCGGGCTCAAGGACTGAGGCTGGATAAAAAGAGATCGTGCGGATATGCTCGTCGTTGTAGAAAGACTCTTCTTTAATCTCAACTAGGTCACGATACCCAGAGGTGATTTCGTACTTATAAATGTCGTAATAAGCACCTGCATACCGGGTCAGTGGACGGACGAGTAAATTGTCAACACGGCTTGTCGCCGCCGGTAAGCGAGCCTCGGTAAACCCGCTTGGCAGACGATTTTGTGCGACTTGAATGTTCAATGCGGTGAGCTTACTGATGTACTCTTCTGGCAGCGGAACGGTCGCTTTGTCATCACCGCCAGGGCGCTGCGTCTGAAGCTCTGCAACAATGGTTTGTCCCGGTAGATTCTTCGGGACAAGGGTCATGGAAATCGTCTGATGAGTAATGTCATCGACGATGTAGATAGCAATCGGTGTGGGGCCCGTGGGCTTAATATAAACGTCCGAGCCATCAACCTTAATATCGGCACCGGATTGGTCGATCACTCGAGGATCTTGAAATGGCGTCGCGATTCGGTTAACGAATGTCGCGGAGATATAACTTAACTCGTTACGCTCGTTGCCCGATTTAACAACTTTATTGCTTAATTCGGGGCTGCCACCAGGCATATAACCCACGCCCGGCAAGTTTTCAGCCTCAACTGGCGTGGGCGGCGGTGGTGGTAAGGTAATTTCTTCGCGCACAGAAGTAACGGGCGCAAGCGGCTTTAGCTTAATAGGTGCTTCATCGTTTGCTGCAGCTTTCACGGGTTGTGTTGATACTACGGCTTGTTTAGTTGCAACGGATGTCGTGGTTGCAACGGGAACAGTTGCTTTCGCAGGCGTGGCCACAGGCGCGGGACTTGTCCGGATGACGGGCTTGGCTGCTTGTACGACAGCGGGTTTTTCTTGCACCACAACGGCTGGCGAGGCAGTGCGCCGCGCGGTGTCATCGCTATATTTAGGCTGAGATACTTCACGTAGCGTCGAGCCTGACTCCTCTCGAGCGGGTGCGGCCGGCACTGGGACTTGAGCCACTACCTGTGCGGGCGTCTGAACAGGTGCTTGAGGAACTGCTTGAGTGGATGCTTGTGCAGCTTGAGTAGTGAGGGGTGTCGCTACCACAATGTTGGTTTTTACTTCGGCCTTTGGCGTCGCAACAGGTGTGATGGGTGTAACTTGAGAGGTTGCCTTGGAGAGCACCCCCAAAACCGGAGGAGACGAGGATGCATCGGGCACACCCTGAGCAATCGCGCTACCAAACACACCGGCCGCAAACAGTGCAGCAGTAAGTTGACTAAACAGCTTCACGTTAACCAGCCTCAATTTTGCTCTCCCTCATGTCCCTTGTATTCAGGGTGTTTGGATTTCCAATCGCTCGTGTGGGCATCATTCCCCGCGTAGGCATCAATGCCGTAGATAATGGGTCTGCCATCAACAATGCGCAAAGATATTTCGTAGACAAAGGGGCGTTTTTCAACCTTTGAGTAATAGTTTGTCAAAGATTGCTCTCCGAACACAAAAGATGTACCGCCATGACCATCTTCGGCAGGCTCAAAAATGGGCTTCTCGGTGGGCTTAAAGCTGGTCGAACTGCCTGAATTCAGGAAGGCTTGGCTCTTTGCTTTTGCAAGGAGCTTTTTTCGGACATCGGTATAGAGTGAAGCGTCAAGCACATTCGAAAGCGAATCGACAATGAATTGCAAGTTTTTGGGATCAATGGACCCAATGAGCTGCGCTACTCCAACGGCAGTCATATTCATATAGACTTCATCTGCGACATCCCAAGACACGCTTGCGTTGGCCGGAAGCCCCTGCGGCACGAAGACCAGGCGATCGTGCGTAGAAATGTTCCCCCAGACAGAGATAGCCAACACAATCGATAGCAACGTGATGGCATACGTTTGTAGCTGGTTGCGGTGATTTAACGAGGTTAAATTGGAGTTAAAACTGTCTTGTTTCATTTTGTGTAAATCCTTTCACTGCCACCGTGACGGAACTTTTTATTAAGATCCCAGAAGCCGTAATAAAAGGCCATTTGCTCTAAACGTCCGTTCAGGTAGTTGCCCTTCGTTTTTTGAAATTGTCCGGCACCAAGCCAACCAAGGATGAGTCCTGGCAGGGTATGACCAGTGATAATGCCGACTGCGAAGATTGCGGCCAAGATCGCGAACTCGTCGAAATCCCACATTAAAAATGAGGGCTGATCATCGACGTAGCGTGGGATATGTACTTCGTTCAAAGCCATGATTAGTTAATCCGTAGAAAAATGGAGGCGCGGCGATTTT